>ERZ1504287.668-NODE-668-length-6323-cov-5.195916_pt1 | contig 6323 bp, 5 predicted proteins | sample MGYA00571868_ERZ1504287 | MGnify/ENA primary metagenome ERZ1504287 (study PRJEB39906, sample SAMEA3182071) | gut metagenome | biome: human; feature: gut; material: Stool; isolation source: human stools | place: Canada | collected 2011-12-06 ... | reverse complement strand
ACACATCGAACCAAGGAGGAGAATAGAGACAAGTCAGTAACATCAAAGTCAGACAGCGATGAGAATAACAGATAAGATAAACTTCCGTCAGCCGAAGTCCATGCTGCCAGCCATCGTGTACATCCCGTTGATTGCCACAGGCTATTTTGTCTTTGACATGTTCAATACGGAGGTGGCGGAAACGCAGGACAAGAACCTGCAGACCACCGAGTTTCTGAACCCCAACCTGCCCGGAGCGCAGATTAAGAATGGTGACGGCATCGGTGGCAAGTATGAGAACATGGCGAAGTCGTATGGTCGCATAGCAGACTATTCGGCTGTTGATAACATTGAGCGTGACAACGAAGAAGAGAAAGAAGCGTATGAATCCAAGTACACAGAAGAAGACCTTGCGGAACTCGTCCGTCAGGCAGAAGAGAAGGACGATGCAGCCGAAGTGGCCGATGCCAAGGCGCGAGAAGCGGAAGCACTCGAAGCACTCAACAAGGCACTCGCCGAAGCGAGGCTGAGAGGACAGGCGGCAGTTGCCCCCGTGGCCCAGGATACCACACAGGCTGGGCCTCCCAAGGAGCAGATTGAGGTGAAAGGTCATATTGCCGAGGACAGCAAGGCGGTGAAGGCACTGGACGAGGAGGACAAGGCACAGGAGGTGGTGAAGAAGGTGAAGGTGACTTCGGACTATTTCAACACCCTGACGCAGAACGAGCATGAGCCAAAGCTCATCAAGGCCATCATTGACGAGGACGTGAAGGCTACGGACGGGTCGAGGGTGCGGCTGAGACTGTTGGACGATATTGAGATTGGTGAGACCGTGGTGAAGAAAGGGTCGTACCTCTATGCCACCATGAGCGGTTTCGGTTCGCAGCGAGTGAAGGGTAGCATCAACTCCATCCTTGTGGATGACGAGCTGATAAAGGTTTCGCTTTCGCTTTATGACACGGACGGACTGGAGGGACTGTATGTCCCCGGCAGCCAGTTCCGTGAGACCACGAAAGATGTGGCGAGCGGTGCTATGCAGAGCAACATGAACATCGACCAGAGTGGAGCGAACAACAGTTTCTCGCAATGGGGAATGCAAGCCGTGACCAATGCCTACCAGAAGACAAGCAATGCCATCAGCAAGGCTATCAAGAAGAACAAAGTGAAGCTGAAGTATGGGACGTTTGTTTACCTTGTAAATGGGAAAGAGAAAAGGAAATAGACACTGCCCGACAACGGAATTGTCGGGAACGGTGGCTCATAGAGTATAAACATCAAAAAATCAACTAATATGAATTGTTTTCAGAAAATGAATGTCTGTGCATTGCTTTCGCTGAGCGTGCTTTCAGCCAAGGCGCAGACCACCTACATGGAGATGGAGCAGCTGACGGTCAACGACCAAGTGACCACCGTCATCACCGCCTCCGAACCCATCCGCTTTGTCGATATATCCACAGACAAGGTGGTGGGCGACCAACCCATCAACAACACCATCCGCCTGAAGCCGAAGGACAACGTGTATGCCGACGGTGAGGTGTTGGCGATAGTGACAATCGTGACGGAACGCTACCGCGCGCAGTATGCACTGCTCTATACCACGAGGATGCAGGAGGCAGTAACCGATAAGGAAATAGAATGCTCGGAGCGCAATGCCTACAACAATCCCGCTGTAAGCCTGTCCACTGCCGACATGACCAAGTATGCACGTCAGATATGGTCATCGTCTGCCAAATACCGCAACGTGGCGACGAAGATGCACCGCATGGTAATGCGCCTGAACAACATCTACAGCGTGGGCGAATATTTCTTCATCGACTTCTCCGTGGAGAACAAGACCAACATCCGCTTCGACATCGACGAGATGCGCATCAAACTATCGGACAAGAAGCAGAGCAAGGCTACCAATGCGCAGATAGTGGAACTGACCCCATCTCTTGTGTTGGACGATGCGAAGACCTTCAAGTATGGCTATCGCAACGTGATTGTGGTGAAGAAGATGACCTTCCCCAACGACAAGGTGCTGACCATCGAGCTGTCGGAAAAACAGATAAGTGGACGCACCATCTCGCTCAGCATCGACTATGAGGATGTGCTGTCTGCCGATTCGTTTAACCATATACTGTTGGAGGAGGAATAATGAGAATTAGGAATGAGGAATTAGGAGTGAGGAATTGGCTTGTGCATACCTTACTCGTTGTCATCTGTTTTATGGCAAGCATGACTCTGGCAATGGCGCAGCAGAATAGCGACCGCATATCCTTGGGGTTCGGATGCCTGTATGAGCGAGGACTGGACGTGACGCTGTCCTACGAGTATGAGACGAAGTACCACAATGCGTGGGAGTATTTTGCAAACGGATATATCAAGTGGAACGAGTGCGCATCGTGCGGTCATGTCTGTCCTGAGAGTTTTTGGAACAACTACCGCAGTTATGGTTTCGGCTTTGCCTATAAGCCCTGTGTGGCAAGAGGACGCAACCCCCATGGCAACATGCGCATAGGAGCATCGGCAGGTAGCGATACTGACAGGTTCTTGGGTGGCATCCACCTCGGCTATGAGCAAAACTATACACTCAGACACGGCTGGAAGCTCTTCTGGCAGGTGAAGACCGATGTGATGATCAAGGGTGAAGACCTGTTCAGAACGGGTATTGTCCTGGGTGTGAAACTTCCTGTAAAATGACTATGCGTATGAAGAAACTGTTTTCAATCTTGGCAGTTGCGGCAACGGTGTTGCTGACTGCCTGTGACGAGCATCAGGACTTTCCCGACACAGCCATGAAGGTCACCCATATCTTGACCACTGACGGCAAGGTGATGCCCTACGAAACCTACGAGCAATCGTGCAAGCAAGCCATTGCAGTGGTGTTCAACGTCAATCAGAGGGAAGAAATGGAGGGAAACGGATATGCCGTCTATCTGTGGGACATCGCTCCCGAAGCCTTTGCTGACAGTATCGGTGTGGAACAGGACACATCCTGTGACCTCACCGCCTACGACGGCAACAAGAACACTTTTGCCCTTTATGGCACGACCGATGTGAAGTCGCCTTTGGCTGAGCGTGTCTTCGACATGTGGCGTTACGGGCAAAGTGCCTATATCCCCAGTGTGGCACAGATGCGTCTGCTCTATCATGCCAAGGACATCATCAACCCATACATCCTGAAATGCGGCGGCACACCTATCCCCGATGAGGATGATGACTGTTGGTATTGGACTTCAACGGAGGTAGAAGGACAAGCGACCGCCAAGGCATGGCTTTACTCACTGGGAAGCGGTGCCATACAGGAGACTCCCAAGTGGCAGCCGCATAAGGCGAGACCCATCATCACGATTATGGATTAGCCCATATACAGACATCGAGTATCACCCGTATCATCATCAAAGTACAACAATTAAAAAAGAAAAAGCATGAAAAAGAATTTGTTTCTAATGTTGGGACTTGGAGCCATGCTCCTCACGTCCTGTGACCAAGACATCGTCAATGAGATTTACCTGCCCGGTGGCGGAGGTTCTGTGGTCGTGACCGACAGCACATCAACCAAGCAGCTTCAGGTATTCACCAATCTGGAGATGCTGCAACCTGCCGTTTCCACACGAGCCGTTGACAACCAGTGGGAACTCAATGATATGATTGGCATCTCTTCCACAGGGATGATCAACAATATGAAGTTCACCCGAAGCGGCGGCACGAATCAGTTTGTGTCAGCCAACAAGGTGTTTTTCACGGACACAGACACTCACACCTTCAATGCCTACTATCCCTATACGGCAAATCCTACCAACGATCTCATAGAGTTCCAAGTGCCGGAGGCAGCTGTACAGAGTGAGCAGAAGGTCAATGATTTTCTGTTTGCCAGTGGAGCGGCATCATACGCCAATCCGAGCCTTACATTGAACTTCACCCATCAGATGGTGCGTGTCATCATCAAGGTCTATACCTCACCAGAATACGGTTTCACCACCAATGATTTTGCAGGAAGCCTACTCACGTTCGTCGGTTATTTTGACAGCGGTACTTTCAACATCAAGACCGGAAAGGTAGAATGCAGTGACGAGTCGGTGACGACCTATTATTTCGGCGACCCACAAAGTGACCACATGGAATATACGCTTTATGTTCCTGCACAGGTTATGCCAGACATGACATTGCAACTCAGCAATGGGGAGAACTTCGTATTCCTCACAAACGACACGTGGAAAGCGGGTCATTCCTACAGCTATTCATTGAAGCCTGTACGCAACACCTTGGAGGTCATATCTGCAACTATTTCTCCGTGGACAGTAGAGTCTGAGAAGACCATCAACGGCTACGAATAAAACTCATAAGAGGATTGGAGGGTGTCCACCGTGGCATCCTTCATCTTTTCTCATTATCACCCAACATCATCGTAAAGTAAATGGAAGAAAGCAAAGAGTTACAGGGTTTTTACAAGATATTCAGGGCGGTGATTTATGTCTCCATCCTGATGGAGTTCTTCGCCTACGCACTGGAGCCGGAGCAGTTGGACTTCTTGGGCGGCGTAGTGACGGATATCCACACTCGCATCAAGCGGTGGATGATTTACCATGACGGCAACCTCGTGTATAGCAAGGTGGCTACGTTCCTGCTGATATGTATCACCTGTGTGGGAACGCGCAACAAGAAGCATCTGGAGTTTGAGGCTCGCAGGCAGGTGCTCTATCCGCTGCTGTCGGGAGTGCTGCTGATTGTGCAGTCCGTATGGCTGTTCGGTCATTCGATAATGCCCTGTTTCTATACCCTCCGTTTGAACACTTGGCTCTATATGCTCACTTCCATCGTCGGTGTCGTATTGGTGCATATCGCCCTCGACAATATCTCTAAGTTCCTGAAGGAAGGGCTGCTGAAAGACCGCTTCAACTTCGAGAATGAGAGCTTTGAGCAATGCAGGGAGTTGCAGGAGAACAAGTACAGCGTGAACATCCCTATGCGCTATTATTACAAGGGCAAGTTCCGCAAGGGATGGGTGAACATCGTCAATCCGTTCCGTGGCACATGGGTTGTGGGTACTCCTGGTTCTGGTAAGACCTTCTCCATCATCGAGCCGTTTATCAGGCAGCACAGCGAGAAGGGCTTTGCCATGGTGGTGTACGACTATAAGTTTCCCACTCTCGCCACCAAACTCTACTATCATTACTTGAAGAACAAGAATGCCAAGGACAGCAAGATGCCCCATGGCATGAAGTTCAACATCATCAACTTTGTGGATGTGGAGTATTCGCGCCGTGTGAACCCCATCCAGTTGAAGTACATCAACAACCTTGCCGCAGCGAGCGAGACCGCCGAGACCCTGCTTGAATCCCTGCAAAAAGGCAAGAAGGAAGGCGGCGGTGGCAGCGACCAGTTCTTCCAGACCTCTGCCGTCAACTTCCTTGCCGCCTGCATCTATTTCTTCTGCAACTACGGCAAGGAGCCCTACGACAAGGACGGAAAGATGCTGATTGCCGAGCGGCGTGAAGACCCAAAGACGAAAAGGCTGATACCCACAGGACGGGTGTTCGACCATTCGGGCGCGGAGGTGCAGCCCGCTTATTGGTTGGGCAAGTACAGCGACATGCCACATATCCTATCGTTCCTCAATGAGAGTTATCAGACCATCTTCGAGGTACTTCAGACCGACAACGAGGTAGCCCCCTTGCTTGGCCCGTTCCAGACTGCCTTTGCCAACAAAGCCATGGAGCAGTTGGAAGGTATGATTGGCACGCTACGTGTCTATACCTCCCGTCTCGCCACCAAGGAATCTTACTGGATATTCCACAAGGACGGCGATGACTTCGACCTGAAGGTCAGTGACCCGAAGAATCCAAGTTATCTGCTCATTGCCAACGACCCCGAGATGGAGAGCATCATCGGTGCACTGAATGCCTTGATTCTCAACCGCCTTGTAACGAGGGTGAATACAGGACAGGGCAAGAACGTTCCTGTCAGCATCATCGTCGATGAGTTGCCGACCTTGTATTTCCACAAGATAGACCGACTGATAGGCACAGCCCGAAGCAACAAGGTGAGCGTGGCACTTGGCTTTCAGGAACTTCCGCAGTTGGAAGCCGATTATGGCAAGGTGGGTATGCAGAAAATCATCCCCACCGTGGGCAATGTGGTGAGCGGTTCGGCAAGAGCCAAGGAAACCCTCGAATGGCTGTCGAGTGACATCTTCGGTAAAGTAGTGCAACTCAAAAAGGGCGTGACCATCGACCGTGACAAGACCTCCATCAACCTCAATGAGAATATGGACAGCCTGGTGCCTGCAAGCAAAATCTCCGATATGCCCACAGGTTGGATATGTGGACAGACCGCCCGTGACTTCGTAGTCACCAAGACCG
>ERZ1504287.667-NODE-667-length-6331-cov-4.421606_pt1 | contig 6331 bp, 11 predicted proteins | sample MGYA00571868_ERZ1504287 | MGnify/ENA primary metagenome ERZ1504287 (study PRJEB39906, sample SAMEA3182071) | gut metagenome | biome: human; feature: gut; material: Stool; isolation source: human stools | place: Canada | collected 2011-12-06 ... | reverse complement strand
CCAACTTCAGGAACTGGGCTACATTCGTTGTCCGGCTGGAACTGTTACAATCCACCTGACCGTTCAACAGTTTGTTCTCACAGTAAGCAATGTTGTCCTCAACAATATTCCAAACCGTATCCATGCCCTTTGCCCCGTCCACCGCCTGCCGGAGTATCTTATAACACCCGGACATAAAATGAGACTTATACAGGCTCTCCGCATTCCATTCGAAAAAGTGTAGGAAATTCTCATTCATCTTCTTGCTTTGTTCACGTATGTTCCGGTCTTCCCGGTTTATTTTCATATCCAGCCAATGAAGCATCTCATCCACGTTCCAATTGCCTTGTTCCATACTGTTGCTGCTAATTGAAAATGTACTTGACACCGACAGCTGCCACCGTGTGGAAATTCCCCACGGATGATCCGAAGAATATCCTCTGGCGGACATTGAAAAGAAAAACCAGCCTGTCGGAAAGGAACGCCTCCATCTCGAAAGCCGGGGCAAAACCATAAATGAAGCATCCGTCATTCTTTAAAGTCGCCCCGTCATAGAGCAGCTTGCAGTTCCAGTTGGTCGTCTCATAACCCGCCAGAGCGGAAAGACCGGCAGAGAAGAACACGTTCTTACCACGGTCCGAGATGAACGGCACGAAATAACCTACCTCCCCGGTAAACTGCGCTTTGGGGATCGCAACATCCTTATAGGAATAGTGCTTTTTCACATAATCCGCCCCGAACAGCCAGCGGGAATGGTTCCGGTTATACCGACTCAGAGCCAGTCCGACCTGGAAATTACCATGCAGATGCTTCACATTTGAACCGAAGTCGTCTACACCGCCTAACGTAAGCTGGATACCTTTCTGCCCCGGCAGGTAACGCTGGGCAAAAGATTTGCCTGCCACAAAGGGCAGACAAATGCATAACATAATAAATAAAACTCTTTTCATGATTACTCACCGATTAATTCATTCACAATACGCGCGTCCACCAGGTCACTGTTCTCAATATAGAACCGCTGGTGACGGCCTCCCCCTTTCTCGTAAATTTCCACTTCCAGCAACTTGTCGTCAGGAATGACAATTTTCGGAAAGGCATACACGATCCGTCCCGTGCTCTTTCCTTCGATGCGTGTCAGGGCATTGAGCGTGCGTACCGGTTCAATATAAGTTTCCTGCTGAGCCGTCCTTTTGGCTATCTTCTTATCCACTATCTTAAATCGCACGAAATCCACATCGAAAGGCACATTGGAATTGTTCGTCAGGGAAACATGGAAGAAGATCAGGTCCTTATGCACATAAATGCCCTTTAAAAGAGCCTGCATCCCGAACTGCCTGCATCCGATATGCTTCACGTCCCTACGGTCCAGCCGGTGGATGGTGTACATCACGCTGGCAATGACCGTCGGATCTTCCTCGCCCAGTTCCGTGACACGGATGGAGCTGCCTCCTTTCTTTTCTCCCTCGTCCGGGTTCATCCACTGGTCCATATTGATATTCAGTGTGGAAGGCTCTTCCTTATAAACGACATTGAAGGAAAAGAAAGAGCCGTCTCCTGTAATCACGGAGAAGTTCGTCTCTCCCGGAAACTCCTTCACCGCCGCTTTGACACGTACCACGTTCTCGACTCCGTCAGCCTTGCCTGCGATGATATTGTTACTGCCCAAATCCACGTAGCGCACTTCCGAAGGGAAGAGGATATGCACCGTCTTCCCAAAAGTGACCTCTATTTTATAAGGGATGATATGCTGGCCCGCCGTCAGAATCCTGACGGGATTTACCGGCCTTTCCTCCCGTGAAAAACCGGATACCGAGGCCAGAACAGCCATCAAGAATGCTATAACTATTTTCATTGTCTTGTCTTTTTTATTAAAGTGAATAATCCGTTATTGTCTCTTTGTGACCAGCAGCACCTTATATCCGGCTTTCAGTGTCACCTTGACCGCGCGAACCCGTCCGGCGATCAACCGCGTGCCGCCCTGCATGACTCCGCGCGTCAGGTCCATGACCACCTGCTGTCCGGCAGAACGTGCAAACGAAACGCTGTTTCCCATGCTCTCGCTGACCGTTCCAGCCGCATCCTTTGCCGCATTGCGGGTTTCCGATCCGGGAACGAAAATACCTTTCTGCCCGTCTATATCGTAAGTCGCCAACTGAACAGGAATGATATTCCCGGCATACTCGATGCTGCTGATCAGGATATCCAGACGCTCTCCCTGTATGACCGCCGCACCTGTTACCAGACTGTTCTCCGGAACGGTAATGTTGCCGGCTTGTAGAGGTTGCAGCAACCGGAGTTTTACCCTGCCTCCCTGTTCAATGATCTGGTTCTCCGAAATGCAGGCGGCGATGGTATTCGTCCCCATTTGGTAGCTGTTCCCGACAGCAGTATTAAAACCGTAATTCCTCTCGACAGTAAGCGAAGCGATATAGGCGGAATCCGTAACAGGTTGTGAAAGGCCGGAGGTCGTCTGATACTCCGCCCGCTGAACCGGAACAGTTTCCGTGGGTTCTTTTCCGACAGCTTTCTCCTGGACCGTATCCTTATCCGGGTTCAGATACTTTGCCGCCATCTTGTAGGACCGCTCCATCAGTTCTTCTCGGGTAGCCGCCTTGTTCTTCTCCTTTTCCGCCTCTTCCAGCTTTTTGTTCAGTTCATCTACTTTTCTTTCCAAATCGCTGTTTGCCGTCTCTTTGGGAGTCTCATAGAAGTCATTCAACTGCCCGGAGATTTGCTCGTAGGTATTAACGGACTGTTGCAACCGGTCTCCGTCCTTTTCTTTTTCACCGGTATCGGATGCCCCCTTTCCTTCGTTCATTAATGTCCCGGCAAGCTGCTCCAACGACTTCATCCGGGTTTCTTCCTCCACTTCCGCCTGTTGCTTCTCATAGGCAGCGGTCTTCTTATCCACCAGTTTGGCAGTGGTAGGTTCGGGTACGTTCACATTGAATCCTGAATTTCCGGGGGCTTCCGTCTCGTTTTCCTTGCCGGAGGGGGCAAATATTCAGTACATGACTCCCAGGAAGACCAGCACAAAGGCCGGAATCACAATGAACTTCCTTCTTTTTTCCATCTCTTCCGGTGTGAGCACCTTCTTCTCTTTTTCAGGTTCTTCCTTCAAGGCTCTGCCGTTTTCCGGCTGTACCGCCGTTTCTTCTGCCGCTTCGGGCTTTTCCAAATCTTTATCTTCCATTACTCGTTGGTTTTAGGGTGATACATTATACTGTCTTTATCCGCCCGGTGGAGGGAGTCCACCGGATGGACAAACGGCAACTCCTTTTGTGTGCCGTGAGAGAGAAAACGCCCGAAAGCGCGTGCTACGGTGATACCACATAGAACGGTACTGGTAACCAGCATGCCCACAAGCACTCCCTTACGCTCTTTTTCGGACAGCTCCTCGCAAACGTTCTTCAGTTTTTCGCTGATCTCTGTCTTTATCTTCCTGCTTTTCATTACCTTAATATATTAGCGTTCAACGGTCCTTATATCCCTGTTTTCCAAAATCTCAAAGCGTTCCGCCATGAAGCCTTGCGGATTATTATCCGACCTGACCGTACTCTGCAGGAAGCAACGGGTGACCAGGGAACGCTCGGTGATATTGCTGTTTCGGATAATCATCTGCCGGGCAAAGGTGGTGATCCGGTACGGATAGTTATCGAAATCACACTGCATGCTGTCTACCAGGACAGTCTGGTTAATATTACCGCTGATCAGACGATTATAATAGCCTTTCTCGTTCCAATCCCGGTAATAACTATAAAGACTCTTGTCCGCCAGATACATGGCCCGGTTGATATTGGATTCGATAGCGGCCTTATCGGGAGCCAGCGTAAAGAACAGTTCATGCATGCGGCGCACATGCTCGCGGGCCTCCACCGGACGGTTCAATGCCGCATCTTGGGATAACGCCACTATGAGTGACTTGCCCTGATCCAATACATATACTTTCTCCCGTTGGTGGTTAGCAAAGAGGTAGGACTTTCAGATGGCATACGTAGTCAGTGAGGCACAAATACCCAGAAAGACCAACGTGAACAGGCGGATCTGCCTGAACGAGGATTCGATGTTTTTAAAACTTTTAAATTCCATAATTTTATGTTTTTTCAATTTCTACTTTTTCAATAATACGGCACCGACGTTTCCCGTTGAAGCCCCCGCCGCAGCACCGGCTACATTGGTCACCTTGGATGTCGTATTGTTGACATTCCGGTTATAGGCACTCATACCTCCCGCTTGGACAATCCAGTTCGAAACAGTGGGCACACAAAAATATCCGATAATGCCGATGACCATGAATATCAGATAGATGGCCGAGGAACCGTCCACGTCAATGACACTCATCGGATCGGCCATCAGGTTCATCTCTTCCTGCAGGATTAGCGTCTGTATCTTGGCAAGCATCGCCCCGAAGAGATCAGCCACCGGTAGCCAGAGATAGACACTGATATAGCGTGCCAGCCATTGGACAAGCGTGTTCTGCAGTCCGTCAAAAACACTCAGGGCAAAGGCTATCGGTCCCAAAATGCTTAGGACTATCAGGAAAAAGGTACGGATCGTGTCGATGACCAGCGAAGCGGACTGGAAGAGAATCTCCAGCAATTTGCGCATGACCATCTGGACAATACCTTGCAGGGAGAAGGCATACGAAACCTCATACATGGTCTGCAAGGCCGTATGCTCCTCCTCACTCCAGCCCATGTTATCCAGTTCCGCATCCAGCTCCTCATTGGAAGCAAAGACACGTCCGGTCATCATCGTCTTAGCCATCATGTCCGCACGGAGCTTGTCCTTCTCCTGCTGGTACTTCTGCAAGTCGAAGGTCTGGTCACGGAGCAGCATTCCGGTTCCCTGAACGATGGGGCTAAAGATACCGTTGAGAGTTCCCAGCACCATCACGTCAAAGAAAAGGATACACATGCCCAGGACAAAAGGCCGTAACATCGAAAAGACATCGATGGGCTCCGCACGGGAGAGCGACTGCCAGACACGGTAAGCGATATAGAACAAAGCTCCTAATGCAGCGAGTGCCATCGCCATGTCCATCATCGGGTGGCAGAGTTTGGTCATCGTATCATAGAGATTCCGAAGAATCTGGTGCATATTTTCAAATGAAATGGATAATAATACCATAATTGATTCTTTTAAAATTGTAGACTACCAATAACGCTCATCCTTGCCGTACAGGTCAAATACCTGTTGCTGCTCGTTCTTCTCCTTGGCACGCAGGTAGGATACATGCAGGTTCTTGCGGGTGTAGTAGTTGGCCAATTCCTTGTAATGTGTCATTTCCCTGTATACCCGGTTCACCAGGTCAATGCGTTCCTTGTCGTTCATGGACATGCCGGTGGGATTGATGATATTCTTCAGCTCGGTAATGCTGCGGCTGCTCTTCTTCATGATGGTGTTATAACCGGCAGCTATCGCATTCAGCTCCCGCTGGCTGAAATTCTTGTCGGTTAGCATCTTGCCGAAATTGTTCACGTAAATCTCGGAGATATCACCGAGCATCAGGACGGACTCCTTGACTTTCTCGCTGCCGCTGATCAGGTCGTTCACTTTGCGCAGCTTGTCGTAATACTCACGCCCCTGCTCGAAAATCTTTGAGGTCTCCTTCCATGTGGAGAGGGCATTCTGCGCCGTTTCCGAGGTCTCCACTATTTCGTTGACACTGTTCACGATACCCTGGACGAGGTTGCCCGGATCGGACACCACCCACTGTGCCTGTACGCTTGCCGGTACTATAAAGGCCGACAGGACAAACAACATGCTTATAATTCTCTTTCTCATTGCTTCTTTATTTTAATCGATTATTTATTCGTTTTCTTCTCACTTGCCAACATTCGGATAGCCTGCTCCATATTGCCGCCCAGCTTCTCTGTCATTTGTGTGACTTCCAGTTTTTCGGTTTCTTCCGTGGTATAGGTGAGATACTCCTCGACAGAGGTTTCTGTGGCATAGACAGCGGACCGGACACCTCCCAAGCCTATTCAAACCTCCTTATACTTCCGTGCCGGATCGTTGGACTGATTGATAGACAATATCTGCCCTTTCTCTTTGTCGGTCAATCCGAGCAGGGACTGTACGGAGTCAAACTTGTTAATATACTTTCGCTGATCCAGCAGAATCTTACAATCGGCATTGTTGATAATGGTGCCTTTGATAATGGGACTTGATACAATATCGTCCAGTTCTTGAGTGACGACAACGGCCTCACCAAAATACTTTCTAACCGTTTTGTGTAGGCTAAGCACCCAGCGCCTTATCATATTTCTATGGTAGGTTTCCAAATGCTCGCCCCCGAACCGGACTTACACCTCTCAGCGTATCCGGCTCTCCACTAATTTCAGTCTAT
>ERZ1504287.652-NODE-652-length-6469-cov-3.971625_pt1 | contig 6469 bp, 5 predicted proteins | sample MGYA00571868_ERZ1504287 | MGnify/ENA primary metagenome ERZ1504287 (study PRJEB39906, sample SAMEA3182071) | gut metagenome | biome: human; feature: gut; material: Stool; isolation source: human stools | place: Canada | collected 2011-12-06 ... | reverse complement strand
TTACCAGCAAAAACAGGTTATCTATCATCAATAGAATAGTCGAATAAAGGCCCTATATGCATAAGATAGCTTGTTTTTGTTGCAATGAATCCGTATAAATCCGATGATCACGGCTTAATAATCCAACTTTAATGGCGATAAGTTTATAGCCCACACCTGTAAACCGTGCAGCCCGCATCTGTAGGCTGTACGGTTTGCAGGTGTGGGCTGTACAGCCTGCATACGTGGGCTATATAAATACCACCGTTCCCAATAGATTATTAAGCTGTCAAATACAGGTTATCATCCTATAAAACGTGCATCCCTATGCCTTTAAATGGGTAATCTCACCTAATACTACACTAAAATAGACAAAGTATAGGCATGATAGATAGCTGTTTTTTGCAATAAAAGTATGATAGATACCTTTTTTAAAAACGATCTATCATACTTATTCTTTTGATAATTAGAATTCTATTAAAATGAATGATAGCATGATAGATATTTTTTTCACTATGTAGCTATTCAATTTAAATCTTGTATCGGAATGAACAAGTCCATAGTGTGGTATATTGGGGTGTGGTTTCTTTGTACACGAATAATTTGTGAGTATGAACTATCTATCGATGTTTTCTGTTCTATAAATAAGGATTTTAAAATGAAAAGCCGTTCAACAGGCGGAAGTATATCGCAAGCCGACTCATAAAGCAGTCAAAGAAGCTGTTAAGGAGTTAAATCCGGATACAAATAGTCTGGGCAGCAGAGGATGATTTATCCTCTACTGCCCAGATTAATCCATCGTATTAAAGGATCCGGAAGACTTTCGGTGGTTCTCATTTAGGGAAAGTAAGAACAAAACAGCTTCCTTTCCCTAATTCTGATTTTACGTTGATACTTCCGTCATGCAAAGCCATGATCTGTTTGCACAGGCTCAATCCGATACCCGAACCGGATGTTTTGGTAGTGAAGAAAGGAACGAAAATCTTATCCAAAACAGTTGGTAGAATTCCCTCACCATTATCAGATATTGCTAATGTCGGGTTGCCTTTAGAGAAAAACTTTATTTGTATTTCTTTATCTGCTTTCCGCTCGCACGTTTCGCGGGCATTTTTTAATAAGTTGATAAGCACTTGCTCTATCTGTGCACGGTCTGCATATAAATATAAATCGGATGCGGGCATTTCGAAATGAATATACTCTTCCGGAAATAATTTCTTTAAGTCCGTAAACAATTCGGCAACAGATACTTTGGTGCGGACAGGTGTCGGAATACGTGTCAGTCGCCGGTAATTCTCCACAAATCCCAATAATCCTTTACTTCTTCTGTGAATAGTCTGCATGGCTTGCAACATGATAGAATACTCCTTTTCTCCGAGTGATTCGGGGATTCCTCTTTCACTTAATGTTTCCGAAAGAGAGATAATAGGAGTGATGGAATTCATGATCTCATGTGTCAATACACGAATCAGCTTTTGCCAGGCTTCCATTTCATTTCGTTCCAGTACGGAATGGATATTCTTTAAACTAATTAGCCGTTGCTTTTTGCTTTGTGTGGCGAACGCACCTTGTGTGACAAATGTGGTGCAGGAAATTGCCATTTCCAGAACGATGCCATTTTGCTCGATGCGAATAATGGATATGTCATTACTGGTAGAAGCCTCCTGAAGAACTTCCGGAAGTTGTGATAGTTGCCCCAGATGAGTGACTGCTGCCTGATTCATCCATTCGATATGCCCGGTTACATCGGTTACGAGTACGGCGGTATCTACTTTATTCAATAAATTCTCGTAATATTGATGCTTGATTTCTTCTGCCAATAGCTTTCCCCGAAAGTCCTTTAATGCATTAGATAGTTCCTGTGCCCACTCATCCATCATTTTATTTTTAAAAGGAGGATGAAGATTCTGCGTTATATCGTTGTATCGGAGTCCATCCGTTAATTGCCGTAATAAGGCGATTTGTTTGAACTGTATTCGGTAGAGATGTATGCCGACGCCTATTAGAAGGAGAATACAGACGGTAGTACTGAACCATAACTGCCTTTGATACAGCAGACAACTGCTAATGGAAAGTAGAAAGATAACTATGATGTGCAGAATTACTTTAAACTCAAATCGTTTCATAAGCCTAATTTTTCAAGTTTGCGATATAATGCAAAACGGGTAATTCCTAAATATTCGGCAGCACGGGAGATGTTTCCGTTGCTGATTCGGAGTGCTTTCTCAATGGCCTGTCGTTCTAGTTGTTCGAGATTCAGTACCACTTCTTCCTCTTTTTTCTGTTTGGACGTGGTGTGAAAAAGAAAGTTTTCAGGTTTCAGCATGGAGCCGTCTCCTAAAATTACGGCACGTTCTATCGTATGTTGAAGTTCCCTTACATTTCCGGGCCATGCATATTTCAGCAGTTTGTTTTTGGCTTCCCGGGTCAGTCCGTGTATTTCCTTTTTATATTTACGGGTATAACGGTCCAGAAAGTGTTCTGCAAGCAAGATGATGTCATTGCCACGTTCACGGAGTGGAGGTATATGTATTTCAATCGTGTTGATACGATATAATAAGTCCTGACGGAAATTCCCGTCTTCCACCATCTGACGGATATCAGCATTAGTGGCGCAGATTAAACGGACGTCAATGGGAACGGTTTGCGTACTTCCCAAACGACTGATTTGCCTTTTTTCGATGGCAGTCAGTAATTTGGATTGCATAGGAAGTGATAGATTGCCAATTTCATCCAGAAATAAAGTCCCGCTGGTTGCTACTTCCATTCGTCCCGCTTTCGATTTCTTGGCATCGGTGAAAGCGCCTTTTTCGAAGCCGAACAGCTCACTTTCAAACAATTGTTCGGGGATACTTCCCAGGTCGATCGTGACAAAAGGTTTGCCGTATCGTGGAGAACAACGATATATTAGTCGGGCAATCACGTCCTTGCCTGTACCGTTTTCTCCGAGAATTAGTATATTGGCATCTGTATTACTTAGTTTATTTATCGTGGTAAACACTTCCTGCATAACAGATGATTCTCCAATAATATCATTCTCCGAAGTATTCTGACCGCTAAGAACTTCCACTTGTTCTTTCAAAATGCTGACTTCCTGTTGTGACTGACGCAATCGCATTCCTGAAGTAAGCGTAGCCAGCAATTTATCCTTTTCCCAAGGCTTGGGAATAAAATCAGTAGCACCAGCTTTGATGGCCCGAACAGCTTTGTCTGTATCTGCATAGGCAGTCATGAAAATAACAATAGCCTGTGGGTCAATCTGCAATATCTGCTTTAGACTTTCAAATCCCTCTTGTCCGCTGATGGCATCCCGGCTGAAATTCATGTCTAATAAGATAAGATCGGGATGAAAGGTGGTCATGAAATACTCGATACGGTCAGGGGTAGTAGCTACTTTTATTTTTTCCGTATAAGGTTCCAGTAACAGGTTGAGAGCAAAGAGCACGTCCTCGTTATCATCTACTATAAGTATCTTTCCTAATTTGTTCACTTCTTCCATATCTTATAATCTATTAGATTCCGGGAGCAAAGATATGGATAAATCTCATGTGTTGTGTGTGCGATTGCGCACTAATTTTGTGCGTATATGCACACACAATCAACTGAAGAAATATTGATAAATTGTTGAATAATAGTAATTTATATAAATGGTACATCTTTTGAATGATGAATAACAAATAAAGCCAACGAATGAATCTGAAATTAATCTTCATATATCTCGGACTATTGTCGACAGAATTATTGATTGCTCAAAATCAAATTACAGAGTTATCATTGAAGCAAGTCATAGAAATGGCCCGTATGGAATCCCCCGATGCACAAACGGCACGTCACAGTTTCCGTTCTGCATATTGGAACTATAAATATTATCGTGCCAATTATCTACCGTCTTTAAGTTTGACATCCGATCCGAATCTGAACCGTGCCATTAATAAGATAACGATGGGGGACGGTTCGGTAAAGTTTGTCGAACAAAATTTATTGAATACGGATTTAACCTTGAATCTTTCACAGAATTTATCCTGGACTGGTGGTTCTTTCTTTCTTGAAACCTCTGCTCAACGTATGGATTTATTCAGCGAACATAAATACTCATGGCAGACTTCCCCTATTATGATAGGTTATCGCCAGTCTCTTTTTGGCTACAATAGCCTGAAATGGGATAGACGGATAGAACCTGTACGCTATCAGGAGGCAAAGAAAAGCTACGTAGAGACACTCGAACTCGTATCAGCCAATGCGATTCATAAATTTTTTGCCTTGGCCACTGCCCAGAGCGATTACGATATTGCTTCCTTTAATTATGCCAATGCCGATACACTTTACCGTTATGCACAAGGCCGTTATAATATAGGTACCATCACAGAAAATGAAATGCTACAACTGGAACTCAACCGTCTGACGGAAGAGACGAATCGCATGAATGCCCGTATTGAAATGGATAATTGTATGCAGGAACTCCGTTCCTATCTCGGTATTCACGAAGACCGGGAGCTGCGTGTTCTTGTCAGTCCCCAAGTTCCGGATTTCAGTGTGAACCTGAATGAAGCACTGGTTTTAGCTTACGAAAACAGTCCGGACATACAGACGATGGAAAGACGCAAACTGGAAAGTGAGAGTGCAGTTGCGAAAGCCCGTGCCAATGCTGGCCTGAAAGCAGATATCTATCTCCGTTTCGGATTGACGCAGACTGCTGACAAACTGCCCGAAGCTTATCGAAATTTGTTGGACCAGCAATACGTGAGCATCGGCATTTCTCTTCCTATCCTGGACTGGGGGCGTGGAAAAGGACAGGTACGAGTAGCCCGTTCCAATCGTGATTTGGTGTACACACAAGTAGAACAGAGCCGGACAGACTTTGAACTGAACGTCCGTAAACTCGTCAAACAATTCAATCTGCAAACGCAACGTGTCCGCATCGCTGCCCGTACAGATGAAACAGCCCAACGAAGAAGCGAAGTGGCACGCAAACTCTACTTATTAGGTAAATCTACTATTCTTGATTTGAATGCCTCTATTTCAGAGAAAGACAGTGCTCGCCGTAACTATATTTCGGCTTTATATAATTATTGGAGTTTATATTACACACTCCGTAGCATGACACTATATGATTTTGAGCGAAATACGATGCTGACAGAAGACTATCATCTGCTGATTGAATAGAGAACAACGAAAAGTCAGTAAAGAATAGAAATTGAACCATAGCTAGTAGAAACTTGTAAAACACCAGATAATTTCATGGATATAAAATTAGAAAAGAAACCGTGGTACATTCGTTACAGATACTATCTGATAGGAGGGATATTGTTTGTCGCCTTCCTGATTTATGTGATTACTTTGTCTTTAGGTCCCAGAAAACTGCGGATAGATGCCGAAGATATACAGATTGCAGAAGTAAAAGTGTCTAATTTCATGGAATATGTGGACGTGGAAGGGCTCATTCAGCCTATACTAACCATCAAGATCAATACCCGTGAAGCAGGAAGTGTGGAAAGAATTGTCGGTGAAGAGGGAAGTTTGCTTCAACAGGGAGACACTATTCTTGTTCTTTCCAATCCCGATTTGCTTCGTAGTATTGAAGACCAGCGCGACGAGTGGGAAAAGCAAATGATTACCTATCAGGAGCAGGAGATTGAAATGGAACAAAAAAGTCTGAACCTGAAACAGCAAGCCCTTACCAACAACTACGAATTGGAACGCCTGAAAAAAAGCATCGCTCTCGACCGCGAAGAATTCCAGATGGGCGTGAAGAGTAAGGCTCAATTGCAGGTAGCAAAAGATGAATACGGCTACAAACTCAAAAATGCAGCCCTGCAGCAAGAGAGTCTGCGGCATGATTCTGCCGTTACGATGATACGCAAGGAACTGATCCGTAACGACCGGGAGCGGGAACGGAAGAAGTATGAACGTACTTGCGAACGGTTGAATAGTTTGGTGATTACAGCTCCCTTGAAAGGCCAGCTTAGTTTTGTAAAGGTCACTCCGGGGCAACAGGTTTCCTCTGGTGAAAGTATTGCTGAAATAAAAGTATTAGACCAATACAAAATCCACACTTCACTTAGTGAATATTACATTGACAGGATCACCACCGGATTACCGGCTACAGTGAATTATCAGGGAAACAAATATCCGCTGAACATAACAAAAGTGGTTCCCGAAGTGAAAGACCGTATGTTTGATGTCGATCTTGTCTTTACAGGAGATATGCCCGATAATGTACGGGTTGGCAAGAGCTTCCGTGTGCAGATTGAATTGGGACAGCCGGAGCAAGCACTCATTATTCCGCGAGGCAACTTCTACCAGTCTACAGGCGGACAATGGATTTACAAAGTAAATGCATCAAAGACAAAAGCAGTCCGTGTGCCATTGAGTATTGGTCGCCAAAATCCGCAGCAATATGAAATAGTAGAAGGTTTACAGCCGGGAGATTGGGTAATTACAACCGGATATGATACCTTTGGGGATGCAGAAGAGTTGATTTTGAAATAAACAC
>ERZ1504287.640-NODE-640-length-6581-cov-3.448667_pt1 | contig 6581 bp, 7 predicted proteins | sample MGYA00571868_ERZ1504287 | MGnify/ENA primary metagenome ERZ1504287 (study PRJEB39906, sample SAMEA3182071) | gut metagenome | biome: human; feature: gut; material: Stool; isolation source: human stools | place: Canada | collected 2011-12-06 ... | reverse complement strand
CGTCGGCAGCGTCAGATGTGTATAAGAGACAGTGATTTAGCTCCCCGGTTCATACTCTTTATTTTGCCGATCAAGGGAAAAGGCAGCAGCCATTGGGAGTATGCTTGGGTACCTGTTTTAGGGCCGATAGCTGGGGCCGCTATTGCCGGTATGCTCTATTATGTATTGAAATAATCTCTTGTATCATCCGGATCACTTTCGGAACCGCCGCTTTTACCTCGGGTGTCAGATCCATTCCGACCTCGTTGATATTGAGGGCGGAGATGACAATGAGATGGGTTTCCGGGAGGTCGTCGGTCAGGATCATGGCGTAGATCATATCTTTTAGACCGATCTCGTGGGCGCTCATAAGCGGGGGAAAGTCGGTAGCGTAACGAGGTTGGATCAGACGGACGGTGCCCGGAGGGTTATTATCCAGCGTGGCATCGATCATGATGATACGGTCATATCCTTGCAGCCAACTTAATAAATGAAGCCCTCCCGTGCCCCCGTCCATCAAATGGACGTGAGCCGGGAGCTTCTCGTTTTCTAAAGCCTTGATAACGTGTATGCCTACCCCTTCGTCTTTCAGCAATAAATTGCCTACTCCTAATACTAATGTTTCCTTCTCCGCTTTCATCCTTTTTTAGCGATCTTAGTGATAGTCTCGGCAGTCTCGGTTACCTCTTCCTTGTCCGCTATGTCTTCCTCGATAAACTTCCAGCCACCGATGATGGACGAAGTCTCGCCACGTTGCTCGATATAGTCATGATAAAATACCAGATAAATATGAACGATAGCGAAAAGGATGAAGAACCACATCAGGAAATGATGGATCTGGCGAGCCATCAAATCCCCGCCCATCAAGGGAACTGTCCATGCGAACAGTTGCGGGAAGAAGGACTGGCTCATCTTCGCGTACAGGCCGAATCCTGTGATACTTTGTAACAAAAATGCCCAGAAAGTTCCGAAATAAATCAAGCTAGCCAAGGCGTTATGCCCGATACTGTCTACCGGTTTGTTCTTAATCATCAAGATATCTACCTTGATCACCTCCAATACCTCTTTCCATTGGGATTTCTTTAAAGGGATGAAGTTATTCCATCTGGCATAACGATTCCCGACGAATCCCCAATAAAGCCGGAATACGAAATTGAAGAAGAATACGAACGCTGTTACGAAATGGATAAACCGAACCACGCCGAACCAATAGCTGAAATAAGCCTCCGAAGCGGACATGATTGCGGGAGGATCGGCGATGATAAAGCCTGTCACGCAGAGTATGACGATACAGAGCGCATTCACCCAATGATAGATACGTACGGGTAATTCCCATACATACACTTCTCTTAAACGTTTCTTACGACTCTTCATGGCTCTATTGTTTTTTAGAATGTATCAACTTGGTGCACATATTTTCCTTCCTCGTCATACAGATGCACGGCACAAGCCAGACAAGGATCGAAAGAGTGGATCGTCCGAAGAATCTCTAGGGGTTGCTTCGGATCGTATATCGGCGTACCGATCAAAGCGGATTCGTAGGCGGACAATACGCCGTTCTCATCCCTCGGTGAGGCGTTCCAAGTAGTAGGCACTACCATCTGGTAGTTCTTTACCCGGTTCTTGTCGATCACGATAAAATGGGCCAATGCTCCACTGGGAGCTTCGGCCAATCCTACGCCTTGCTCATGATCGGGCCAGTTCTCCCGTTCCCATTCGGCACTGTTTGCCATCCGGGAATCCCCGTTCTCGAGGTTCTTGATCAATTGGTTGAAAAACTCAAGGGCCCAGTCTGCTGCCATTCTACATTCCAATCCACGAGCGGCGGTACGTCCTAGGGTAGAGAATAAAGCATCTACCGGTAAGTCAAGCTGACGTAAAGTCTCGTCTACGATACTCTTTTGAGGTTCCTTCCCTGCGGCGTAAGCTACGATCAACCGGGCTAACGGACCCACTTCCATTGGTTCCTGTTTCCACCGTGGCGTCTTGATCCAACTATATTTATCCTCTACGTCCAATAACTTATAGGGGGGACGAGGGCCAGTATATTCCAGATGGGTCTCTCCCTCGTAGGGATGCAAACCGGCTTTGTCTCCTTGCGTGTATTTATACCATGAATGATAAATGTACTCCTTGATTTCTTCCGGGGAGTTAGCGTCTACGGGATGTACCTTGCTAAGGTCACGATCCAAGACGATTCCTCTGGGGATCTTATAACTTTCCACTTCCCCGAGATCGAACGCCGGGTAGTCTCCGTATGACAAATAGTTTCGTACGCCTCCGCCAATCTTACTCCATTTGTCTTTATAGACGTTGGCGATCATCAATAAATCTGGGATATACACTTGATTAATGAAAGTTTTCGCCTCCTCTAGTTTCTGCTTTACCAGAGCGAGTCGATCTGCGTTGATCGCATTGGCCTCATTTAAGTCGATGCTGCAAGGCATACCGCCTACGATATAGTTTGGATGCGGATTCTTGCCCCCGAACACAGCGTGTACCTTGACGACCTCTTTCTGCCATTCCAATGCGTCCAGATAATGGACGGTAGCGATAAGGTTCTGTTCCGGCGTAAGTTTATAGTCCGGATGTCCCCAATACCCATCGGCGAATATACCAGGCGGCCCGCTTGCAACGAACTTCTTTAGTCGTTCTTGAGTGGCGGTGAAATACCCCTCGGTATTCTTTGCCCATGGAGAAAGTTGCTGGGCAAGTAAAGCGGCGGCTTTTGGATCGGCTTTTAAGGCGGATACCACATCTACCCAATCCAATGCATGCAATTGATAGAAATGCACCGTATGGTCATGCATGTACAATACGGCTTGCATGATATTACGAACCATACTGGCGTTGGGAGGGATCACGATACCCCGTGCGTTCTCGACCGCCCGTACCGAGGCAAGCGAGTGGATGGAAGTACATACGCCGCAAACACGGCCTACGAAAGCCCATACATCCCGGGGATCCCGGTCTTTTACGATATTCTCGATGCCCCGCACCATAGTACCCGAGCTATAAGCGTTCTTGATCGTGCCACCTTCTATTTCAGCCTCTACCCGCAGGTGGCCTTCTATACGGGTAATGGGGTCTATGACAATTCTTTCTGACATGATAGTAGTGTTTTATTAGATCGTAGATTTACTTTCCGGCTCATCATTGTCGATAAGCTCTTTTTTCCGTATGTTGGTTGCTACGGCATGTACGGCGATACCGGCGGCGCTAGCGGCTCCTAGAGCCAGACCGATCTGATCCGCCGTGGCCTCGATACCGAATCCGTGTATATCGGGCATACGTTTATAGAACGGGCTGTTGTCCCAGAAATTCTCCTCGCTGCAACCCAAACAGGGGTGACCGCTCTGGATCGGGTAACTGGTGCCCTCGTTCCATTTGATGATACCGCACGAGTTATAGGTGCTCGGACCTTTGCATCCCACTTTATACAAGCAGTAGCCATGCTTGGCGTTCTCATCGTCGAAGCTCTCCACGAACAAGCCGGCGTCGAAATTCGCACGGCGGTAGCACGTATCATGTACTCGGCGGGAGTAGAACATCTTCGGACGGCCCAATCCGTCCAATTGCGGCATGCGTTCGAAAGTCAACATATAAATAATGACACCCGCCATCACGTCGGCGATCGGAGGACAGCCTTGTACATTAATAATAGGTTTACCTTTGATGACTTTATGAATACCTTTAGCGCCGGTAGGATTCGGGTTCGCCGCTTGCACGCAACCGGCGGAAGCGCAGTTGCCCCAAGCGATGATCGCTTTAGCTCCTGCGGCGGCCTCTTCGGTGATCTGCAAGGCACTCTTGCCGCCTACGCAACAATAAGCCTCGTCCTTGGTAGGTAGCGACCCCTCGATCATCAGTAGATAATTGCCGTAATACTTTTTCATGGTCTCTTCCTTAGCGGCCTCGGCCTGTTCGCCGGCGGCGGCCATCAGCGTCTCGGTATAGTCTAGGGAAATCTTGTCTAACAACAAGGTCGCCACGATCGGGCGGGCGGCACGGATAAACGATGCGGTACAACAGGTACATTCCTGTAGGTGTAGCCAGATGATCGGAAGGCGGGGTTTCGTCTCCAAGGCATTTACTACCTGTGCCACTCCCGAAGCCTCCAATCCCATAAGGGCGGCCATGGTGGTACAGAACTTCAGGAAGTCCCGGCGGGAGATGCCTTTCTGACGGCACTCTTCGTAAACGGACGGTCTTTTATTTTCCATATCTCAGCAATTAAGTATTCTAACAAATACGGGGGAGTTGTTCCCCGCTTAGCATATCGATGATCCGGTAGTTACCGTATAATGTCTTCATCTTGACCCGGGCTTGCTCTCCGCTTTGCTTGGTGATACGACCGATAACGGTCGCTTGCCTGCCCTCCTCGAAACCTCTCATAAGGGGTAACGCTTGTTCCGCACGGCTTTCCGGCAGGATCACAAGAACTAATCCTTCGTTCGCTATATAGAGCGGGTCTAATCCTAGCATCTCGGATGCGGCACGTACCGCTTCAGGAATAGGCAGGGCGTCTTCGTCCAGCAGGATATCCACACCAGCGTCTTGGGCGATCTCGTTGAGGGTTCCGCTTACGCCACCTCGGGTGGGATCACGTAAGACATGTACCTCTCCTATAGTATGTAACAGCTCAGAAATCATAATGTTTAGCGAAGCGGTATCACTTTTTAGATCCGTCTCGAATCCCAAGCTTTCCCGTGCGGAAAGGATCGTGATACCATGTAGACCAATCGGGCCGCTACAAATGACGACATCGCCGGGAGTGGCTTGGTCTGGGGCGATTCGTATGCCCGGAGGGACGATCCCGATCCCACTGGTGTTGATAAACAATTTATCGCACTTGCCCCGTTCCACCACTTTTGTGTCCCCGGCTACGATCTGTACGCCGGCACGCTCCGCCGCACGTTTCATGGATTGTACGATACGCTGAAGATCTGCTAGAGGCAAGCCCTCTTCCAGTATAAACCCGGCGGTCAGATACAAAGGACGGGCACCGCAACAAGCCAGATCGTTAACGGTCCCGTTGATCGCCAGATCACCGATATCTCCTCCGGGGAAAAAGATCGGGTCTACCACGAAGGAGTCGGTAGAGTAGGCCAGTCGCCCTTCTTCCATAAGAAACACGCATCCGTCATGATCCTGCTCCAATAATGGGTTCCGGAAAGCCGGATAAAATACTTGGCTGATCAGTTGGTGTGTCATGCGTCCTCCCCCTCCGTGCGCCAGTAGCACACGGTCTGAGTCGGTAAAAGGAATCGGGCAATTCAAGTGTATATCCATATCTTTCTATTTATATCTATAATAAGCGGCACAAACCCCTTCCGAGGAGACCATCGGGGCTCCCAGCGGATGGGTGGGATGGCAGGCCTTCCCGAAATGGGGACAGTCCGAGGGGTGTCTCAAACCTCTCATAATCAGTCCGGCGATACATTCGGATGCGATCTGGTTTTCTTCCGGACACAATTGAAATCTCATTCGGGAGGAATATCTTTTATATTCGGATCGAAGTTGAAGCCCGCTGGAGGGGATGATTCCGATGCCCCGCCAGTCTTGGTCGCAAGGTTCCAGCATCTCGTCCATAAGTTGGCGGGCGGCGGCATTCCCTTGTTCGGGGACGGCCCGTTTGTAAGCGTTCTCTACCTCATAACTTCCGGCTTCCAACTGGGAGACACAGCGGTAGATACCATATAATAGATCTACCGGCTCGAATCCGGTGACGACCATCGGGATTTTATATCGGGCGGTTAATCGGTGATAGGCCCTGTTGCCTGTGATGGCGCAGACATGTCCGGCTGTCAGGAAACCGTCTACTTTACTTTCCGGATCGGATAAGATAGCCTCGATAGCGGGTGGTACCGTGAATAGGGAAGTCAATATGGAAAAGTTCGGAAGTCCTCGGCGTATGGCCTCTTTCAAAGCCATGAGGTGAACAGGTGCGGTCGTCTCAAAACCAATTGCGAAGAATACGATTTCCTTATCCGGGTTCTCCTCGGCCAGTGATAGGGCATCCAAGGGCGTATATAGCATACGGATATCCGCTCCTCTCGCTTTTACGCTCAATAAATCCTCATTACTTCCCGGAACTCGCATCATATCCCCGAAAGAGGCTAAGATCACATTCGGCTGTGTCGCCAACTTCAAGGCGTAGTCGATTGTCTCGACCGGTGTTACACAGACCGGGCAACCCGGCCCATGGAGCAGTTGAAGATCCGGCGGCAACATCTCTTCCAGCCGATAACGGGCGATAGCATGTGTTTGCCCGCCACAAATCTCCATGATAGACCAAGGTCGTATCACCTTTTTGAGGATGGCCTCCAGAAGAGTTTGTACCTTCTCGTTGCTTCTATATTCGTCTACGAAACGCACTTTTGTAATTCTTTAAGGTCTTTCAGTGTTTCCTCCGCTTCTTTCTCATCTACAACAGATATAGCGATCCCTGCGTGAGCGAGGATATAATCCCCCTGTTTCACATCCACCCATTCAATACATATATTCTTTAGGAGGCCGCCGAAATCAACTTTAGCCATGGTCATTTCGGGGATGCTTCAATCGATTGAGATAATCTTTCCGGGTACCGCTAAACACATATC
>ERZ1504287.512-NODE-512-length-7953-cov-5.491264_pt1 | contig 7953 bp, 6 predicted proteins | sample MGYA00571868_ERZ1504287 | MGnify/ENA primary metagenome ERZ1504287 (study PRJEB39906, sample SAMEA3182071) | gut metagenome | biome: human; feature: gut; material: Stool; isolation source: human stools | place: Canada | collected 2011-12-06 ... | reverse complement strand
TTTACAGAAGTGATAGCTCCTGTCAAATCGCGTTTTTTCATCGTACCGTAACCCCCAACAACTACTTCATCCAATGCCTGTGTGTCCGAAACCATTTTCACATTGACCGGTCCGTTGCCCGTCACAGTCACCGTTTGTTCTTTGTAACCGATATAAGAAATGACCAGTTCTTTTCTTCCCGCCGGAGGATCGATAGAGAAGTTACCGTTAAAATCGGTAATCGTACCTGTACTTGTTCCTTTCACAACGATAGAAACTCCAATCAGCGGCTCCCCGCTTTCATCGATGATAGTTCCTTTCACAGTTTTCGTTTGTGTGACAACTTGCACCATAGTATTAGAAACTCCATCTTCTGCATAAACAGCGTATGACAGAGGGGCAGCCAATAAAGACAACCCTAAAATCATGGAAGCGCGTCTATGATGATTCTTCCATGCTTCAACAAATGCATTACATCTCATTCGTTCTAATTTAAAGTTAATATTAATTCTCGTTGTTTTGCAAAAACTATTCGATTATAATCTTAATTAAAGACGAATCTAATTTTAATACGTACTCACTTTTCATACCATATTTCTTCTATAAAATATATTTTCTCCATTAAATACGCAACTATATATTATACTTTACTTCAAGCAGCTCCAACAAATTCTTTATTTTGTTGTTGAATAAAGAATAAAAAGTGTAAATTTGTACCTAGATGCCACTGAAACTAACAACATATTATCATGGGAAGGATATTCCTGAATTGCCGGGAAAAAATACCTTCCATTCCAAAGAGTTATTTCTGATTTATGAAGCAACTCCTGGGTATACTCCTTTATTAATAGTGGCAACAGAAGACGGCAGACCGGTGGCACGCCTGCTTGCTGCCATCCGCAAAGCAAAGAAGTGGCTCCCTTCTTCTTTAGTGAAACATTGTGTAGTATATAGTGAAGGCGAATTTCTGGACGAGTCTCTTTCGACCAACAAAGAAAAGGCAGAAGAAGTCTTCGGCGATATGCTCGAACATCTCACACAAGAAGCATCGCGCAGCTGTGTCCTGATCGAATTCCGGAACCTGAACAATTCGATGTTCGGTTATCGGGTTTTCCGTACCAACGATTATTTCCCAGTCAACTGGTTGCGGGTACGCAATTCGCTGCACAGTATGAAAAAGACGGAAGACCGGTTCAGCCCGTCGCGCATCCGTCAGATAAAAAAAGGACTCAAGAATGGAGCCAAAGTAGAGGAAGCACATACCGTGGAAGAAATACACGATTTCTCACGGATGCTGCACAAGGTTTATTCCTCCCGCATACGCAGATATTTCCCGGCCAACGATTTTTTCCGCCACATGAACAATATGTTAATCAAAGGACAACAGGCAAAAATATTCGTTGTGAAATACAAAGAGAAAATCATTGGCGGTTCTGTCTGTATCTATTCGGGAGACGACGCATACCTTTGGTTTTCGGGAGGAATGAGAAAGACATACGCACTTCAATATCCGGGTGTGCTAGCCGTTTGGAAAGCATTGGAAGACGCACACCAACGGGGATTCCGCCACATGGAATTTATGGATGTAGGACTTCCGTTCCGTAAACACGGTTATCGTGATTTCGTTCTTCGCTTCGGAGGAAAACAAAGCAGTCCCCGCCGTTGGTTCCGCGTAAATTGGAGTTGGCTGAATAAACTCTTAGTCAAGTTTTATGTCTAAATGTAATCTCAAGATTACAAAACAATGTTTTATGCTCCTTTCCCACCATTTTTTCTGTTTAATAATCCAATAATTAAATGCAGAAATATTTCTTTATTAGATAAGAAATGTCTTTCTTTGTGCTGTTTTATGCCTTATAAGCACAGATTTAAAACCAAATAAAAAAAGTATAGTTATGAAGATTTCACACATTGAACATCTGGGCATTGCTGTAAAAAGCATCGAAGAAGCCCTTCCTTACTACGAAAATGTATTAGGTCTGAAGTGTTACAACATTGAAACAGTGGAAGATCAGAAAGTAAGAACTGCTTTTTTAAAAGTGGGCGAAACAAAAATTGAACTGTTGGAGCCTACTTGCCCGGAGAGTACTATTGCCAAATTCATTGAAAACAAAGGTGCAGGCGTTCACCACGTCGCATTTGCTGTAGAAGATGGCGTAGCCAATGCGCTGGCAGAGGCAGAAGGCAAAGAAATCCGCCTTATCGACAAAGCTCCCCGCAAAGGTGCTGAAGGTTTGAATATCGCTTTCCTTCACCCGAAATCAACTTTGGGTGTGTTAACAGAACTCTGCGAACATTAATCATAAACTCTAAAACTAACAAGAACTCATGAGTAATCAACTTGAAAAAATTAAAGAGCTTATTGAACGCCGTGCCGTAGCACGTATCGGAGGCGGTGAAAAAGCAATTGCGAAGCAACACGAAAAAGGGAAATACACAGCACGCGAGCGTCTGGCTATGCTGCTTGACGAGGGTAGCTTCGAAGAAATGGACATGTTCGTTGAGCACAGATGCACGAACTTCGGCATGGAGAAAAAACATTACCCGGGAGACGGTGTAGTAACCGGCTGCGGTACGATCGAAGGACGTCTGGTATATGTGTTCGCACAGGACTTCACTGTTTCTGCCGGTTCACTGTCAGAAACGATGTCATTGAAAATTTGTAAAATCATGGATCAAGCCATGAAGATGGGCGCTCCCTGTATCAGTATCAACGACTCGGGTGGTGCACGTATCCAGGAAGGTATCAACGCTTTGGCAGGTTATGCAGAAATCTTCCAACGCAACATCCTTGCTTCAGGTGTTATTCCGCAGATTTCCGGTATCTTCGGTCCTTGTGCCGGTGGTGCTGTTTATTCTCCGGCTCTGACCGACTTCACACTGATGATGGAAGGCACTTCTTATATGTTCCTCACCGGACCGAAAGTGGTGAAGACCGTTACAGGTGAAGACGTTAGCCAGGAAAACCTCGGTGGCGCAAGCGTTCACTCCACTAAATCGGGTGTGACTCATTTCACCGCCCAAACAGAAGAAGAAGGTTTCGAACTGATTCGCAAACTGTTGAGCTATATTCCTCAAAACAACCTTGAAGAAGCTCCTTATGTAGATTGCACAGACCCAATCGACCGTCTGGAAGATTCTTTGAACGATATTATCCCCGACAGCCCTACTAAACCGTATGACATGTACGAAGTGATCGGCGCTATTGTGGACAACGGTGAATTCCTTGAAATCCAGAAAGATTATGCAAAGAATATCATCATCGGTTTCGCCCGCTTCAACGGACAATCGGTAGGTATCGTTGCTAATCAGCCTAAGTATCTGGCTGGTGTGCTCGATAGTAACGCATCTCGTAAGGGTGCACGTTTCGTTCGTTTCTGCGATGCATTCAATATTCCTATCGTATCGTTGGTAGACGTACCGGGATTCCTTCCGGGAACAGGTCAGGAATACAATGGCGTTATCCTTCATGGTGCTAAACTGTTGTATGCTTACGGTGAAGCTACTGTGCCTAAGGTTACTATCACATTGCGTAAATCCTACGGTGGTTCTCACATCGTGATGAGCTGTAAGCAACTTCGCGGTGACATGAACTACGCATGGCCTACTGCCGAAATCGCAGTAATGGGTGGTGCAGGAGCAGTAGAAGTATTGTACGCACGCGAAGCCAAAGATCAGGAAAACCCGGCTCAATTCCTTGCAGAGAAAGAAGCAGAATACACGAAATTGTTCGCCAATCCTTACAATGCAGCTAAATATGGCTACATCGACGATGTGATTGAACCGCGCAACACACGTTTCCGTGTTATCCGTGCTTTGCAGCAGTTGCAGACTAAGAAATTGAGTAATCCGGCTAAGAAGCATGGTAATATTCCGTTGTAATCCTACTTTTCACATTAAAACGAGAACGATTATGAACAAAACCAAAATCGGAATATTCCTTTCTTTGCTGTTGCTGATTGGTTTGACTTCTTGTGGAGAGCAAAAGTCGAACAATAAGCTGGTGCTAAACGAAATCCTGATAGACAATCAGAGTAATTTTCAGGACGATTACGGATTGCACAGCGCATGGATTGAAATATTCAATAAATCATTCGGTAGCGCCGACCTGGCAGCTTGCTTGCTGAAAGTAAGTAGCCAACCGGGCGATACAGTTACTTATTTTATCCCGAAAGGTGATATACTTACTTTAGTGAAACCACGCCAACATGCACTATTCTGGGCAGATGGCGAACCTAACCGTGGTACTTTCCATACCAGCTTCAAGCTGAATCCGGAAACAGCTAATTGGGTTGGTCTGTTCGACTCCGGCAAAAAGTTGCTCGACCAGATTGTAGTGCCCGCAGGCGCGCTCGGTCCCAACCAATCATACGCTCGTGTAAGCGACGGGGCAGCTGAATGGGAAGTAAAAAGTGGAAGCGGTGACAAATACGTGACTCCGAGCACCAACAACAAGACTCTTGACAGCAATTCCAAGATGGAAAAGTTTGAAGAACACGATGCTGATGGCGTTGGAATGTCCATTTCTGCCATGAGCGTAGTATTCTGCGGATTGATTCTTCTCTTTATTGCTTTTAAGATTGTAGGAAAAGTAGCTGTTAATTTGAGCAAGCGCAACGCTATGAAATCTAAAGGCATTGACAAGCATGAAGCTAAGGAACTGTCACAGGCTCCGGGCGAAGTATACGCTGCTATTTCTATGGCATTACACGAAATGCAGGATGAGGTGCACGACGTAGAAGAAACGGTGCTGACCATCACCCGCGTAAAACGCAGCTACTCACCATGGAGTTCGAAGATTTACACTTTGCGTGAAACTCCTCCCAGAAAGTAAGTCACCTTTTAAAAAGTAAAAACGATGAAAGAATATAAATATAAAATCAACGGTAACTCATATAAAGTAACCATCGGAGATATTGAAGACAACATCGCTCATGTAGAAGTGAACGGTACACACTATAAAGTAGAAATGGAGAAACAGCCGAAGCCTGTTGCGAAACCCGTGACAGTACGCCCGATGCCTAATGCTCCTGCTGCTCCTACTCAAGTAGTGAAACCGACCGCTCCATCTACCGGAAAATCAGGAGTAAAATCTCCGCTGCCGGGTGTGATCCTCGACATCAAAGTGAATGTAGGCGATACTGTAAAGAAAGGACAGACCATTATCATATTGGAAGCCATGAAGATGGAAAACAATATCAATGCGGATAAGGACGGTAAGATTACTGCCATCAACGTCAACAAGGGAGACTCTGTTCTTGAAGGTAATGACCTCGTAATTATTGAATAATATGGGAGACTTTATAAACTTTTTAGGAAATAACCTAGCCGACTTCTGGACATACACAGGCTTTGCCAATGCTACGGTAGGGCATGTAGTCATGATTCTCGTTGGCTTGGTATTCATCTATTTGGCAATAGCCAAAGAGTTCGAACCGATGCTGCTGATTCCTATCGGTTTCGGTATATTGATCGGTAATATACCTTTTAATATGGATGCCGGGCTGAAAGTCGGTATTTATGAAGAAGGTTCTGTATTGAATATATTGTATCAGGGAGTGACCTCCGGCTGGTATCCGCCACTCATCTTTTTGGGTATCGGTGCCATGACGGACTTCTCGGCACTTATCTCTAATCCAAAATTGATGCTGATCGGTGCAGCTGCACAATTCGGTATCTTCGGTGCTTATATGATCGCGCTAGAAATGGGCTTCGATCCGATGCAAGCCGGTGCTATCGGTATCATTGGTGGAGCAGACGGCCCGACGGCCATCTTCCTTTCTTCCAAGCTAGCACCTAACCTGATGGGAGCCATTGCGGTGTCCGCCTACTCCTATATGGCGTTGGTTCCGGTGATACAGCCGCCTATCATGCGTCTGCTCACCACCAAGAACGAACGTGTCATCCGCATGAAACCGCCGCGTGCCGTTTCTCACACGGAGAAAGTGATTTTCCCGATCATCGGTTTGTTGCTGACTTGTTTCCTGGTTCCTTCCGGTCTGCCTTTGCTGGGTATGCTGTTCTTCGGTAACCTGTTGAAAGAAAGTGGTGTACCCCGCCGTTTGGCTAATACTGCCAGTGGTCCGTTGATTGATACAATCACTATCCTGTTGGGTCTGACAGTAGGTGCTTCTACACAAGCATCCGAATTCCTGACGCTCGACTCTATCAAGATCTTTGCCCTCGGTGCATTGTCATTTGTTATTGCAACGGCATCTGGTGTCATCTTCGTTAAGATCTTCAATATCTTCCTGAAGAAAGGTAATAAGATCAATCCGTTGATCGGTAATGCAGGTGTTTCTGCTGTTCCCGACTCTGCACGTATCTCGCAAGTGATTGGTTTGGAATACGATTCGACCAACTATTTGCTGATGCACGCTATGGGTCCGAACGTTGCCGGAGTGATCGGTTCAGCTGTTGCTGCCGGTATCCTGCTTGGATTCTTGATGTAAGATATAAGGCAAGAGGGGACGCTTATTTGAACAGTTCTTAAAACAAAAAATAAGATTATCCTAAAAGCCTTGAATTTATAAAATCACCTTTACTGCATCATTGTAGTAAAGGTGATTTTTTATTGTAAGAACTTACCGCCTAAAAAGTATTGCATTTGCTATGGCGTATGCATCGTATCGCATTCCGTTGTGTTATCTTCTCTTATCATTTCGTTAATCTATCTAAAACAGCCTACGAACAATTCGTAATTATAATATTTTTAGTAACTTGCAACAGATAAGTCAAACAACTAAAATAAAATATTATGAAACGGATTATCATTCTATTCTTTCTTTGCTATACTATTCCTTTAATAGCGCAACATACCGACCCTATTCAAGAAGCCATGGCAAATTATGACTATGAGACTGCCCTTTCCCTCATTGCCCAAAAGAAATCCACCCCTCCCCTGCTAGTGCAGAAAGGCAAAGCATTGCGCGGACTAGGGCTCACCACAGAAGCACTTGCCACCTATCAGGAAATTATCCGTAATGATACCACAAATACTCGTGCTTTCATCGAAGCAGCCGAATGTTGCCGGACATTAGCTAACTATAATCAAGCCCTGAAATATTATGAACATGCACTCGATCTGAATCCGGAAAACAAATATGCACGTATTCAATATATCAGTTTGCTTCTATCCCAGCAGAAGTTTAGGGAGGCGCTTGGTGAAAGCAGCCTGATGACGGAAAAAGATAGTTCCGCCATTGCCCTGCATCTACAGGCACAAAGCTTTGAAGGGATGGGCGAACTTCTTCCCGCCGCAGGTTGCTATTACAATATCCAGGCTAAATATCCCGACGATTATCTGGCAGCCAGCAAACTAGGCGCTCTAAATATATCCGGTTCTTATTTCGACGAAGCCATCAAAGCTACAGAAAAATACCGGCAAATTGACAGTACCAACATTTCCGTCAACCGGCAGAACGCTTTAGCGTACTGCTTGAAACAAGACTACCCCACTGCCATCCGGCGTTATGAATATCTTGTCAGTCAAGGGGACAGTTCTTTTCATACTTGTTATTATTTAGGCATTAGTTACTATGCAGCAGAGAAGTATTATGAGGCTCATGATTTTTTGGAAGTCGCCCGGAAATATGATCCCAACAATATCAATCTCCTTTATTACCTTGGCCGTGCCTGTTCCAAAACTTCCTGGAAAAAAGAGGGCGTAGACTATTTGGAAAAAGCCATTGATCTATCCATTCCCAAAGACAGCAGTATGACCCGGCTCTATATCGGGATGACCGACTGTTACAAGATGGCACAAATGTACAAAGAACAGATTGCATCCATCAAAAAACGCTATCAACAGTATGACAAACAAAACCACAAACTATTGTATGACATGGCCTATATATACTTCTATGACTTGAAAGATAAGAAAAATGCGGAACGCTATTTGGAAGCATTCCTAAAAACACGTCCTAAAGACACTAAAGAAGAAGCGGAGGTGAGCGAGAGAGGCGAACTTGTTTT
>ERZ1504287.480-NODE-480-length-8348-cov-6.386350_pt1 | contig 8348 bp, 9 predicted proteins | sample MGYA00571868_ERZ1504287 | MGnify/ENA primary metagenome ERZ1504287 (study PRJEB39906, sample SAMEA3182071) | gut metagenome | biome: human; feature: gut; material: Stool; isolation source: human stools | place: Canada | collected 2011-12-06 ... | reverse complement strand
ATCCGAATACAGAGTAATTAATCATATCCATGTAATTGGCGTCGATTCCTTCGGACACCAACGTGTTGCCAGACAGACTTTCGATCTGCTTGGTACGGTATATTTTCATTAAAATCAAGTCTGTGTAAGAGCTGATACGCATACTGCGCCATGCCTCGTCATAGTCGTGGTTCTTGGCAAGCATCAGTTCCAGAGCCTCTTTGACATATTTATCATACAAAGCCAACGCTTCTTCAATGCTGATGTCGGCAGACTCGGCATACCCCAGTTCCAACTGAATAAGCCCTATAATACCGTAATTGACAATCGCAATAAACTCGGAACGAATTCCCTCGTCAACCAAAGTTACACCTTTTGTTTCAATACTACGAATCCGGTTGGCTTTGATAAAAATCTGGTCAGTCACCGAAGCCGGACGCAGAATACGCCATGCAGGCCCGTAATCGTGCAGCTTCTTGGAATATAAGTCACGGCAAATAGCGATGACATGTTCAAATTGTTGCTTGGTATCTTTCATTTTCTTCCAAATAGTGCGCAAAGGTAACAATAATTAAGTAAAAACAGAAAGAGGGCACTCTAAATTATATTAAAGTGCCCTCTTCTAAAGATATTGTATTACTGTTTTATAAGCTATATTTTTTATGAACAACGCAAAACCTGTCCGATACGCAAAGTAGTAGTCGGTTTGATACGGTTCAGTTTGCAAAGTGTACTGACTGATACGCCACGCAATTTAGCAATGCGGGACAGTGTATCGCCACTCTTCACCTTGTGATAACGGATGGTACCGTCAGCCACTTGAGTATCATGAGAACCAGCACGCTTCACGCCTTTTGCTTTGCGGAACGTATAAGTATCGGCAACGATATCTTGTTTCGGGAAGTCGAACATATAAATCGGATTAATTGCAATCCCCAGGAAGCGGGTTTCGAAATGAAGATGCGAACCAGTAGAACGTCCGGTGTTACCACCCAAACCGATTACTTCTCCGGCTTTCACTAATTGGTTTTCTTCAACCAATTGTTTTGATAAATGGCCATACACAGTTTCCAATCCATTATCATGACGGATAACGACATATTTTCCATATCCTCTACGCTCATATTTTACGATACGTACTTTACCGTCAAAAGCAGCTACGATAGTATCACCTATATTCACTTTCAAGTCCAACCCATTATGCATTCTTCTCCAACGAGGACCGAAAGGCGAAGTAATTTTTGTACTTGGAGTTGGCATATGGAAACCTGTCAGGTCGATTGTATACGTATCAGGGATAATAGCATTTCCGTAAGCATGTACATACTGGTTGTTCCAGTTTGGATAAAGACTTAGGGCGGGATATTCGGACTGTTCGGCACGGATTTGCTTCTGCAAGGCCAAAGAGTCTACTGATTTTAATTTCTTGTCTATCGGTGCTTGGCGGGCAATCAGGTCTTGTGAGAAAGAGCTCAGACTGACCATAGCCGCAACAGCGACCAATCCTGTTTTAATAATGCTAAAATTCATTCCTTCTTTGTCAATTCAATTAATATTCGTCGTTTGCGTACAGGTAATCGAATGTAGCCTGCTTGTAATCGAATATTTCTTCCGGTTTAAAAAATCTCGTTAATTCAATAGCTGCAGTCTCCGGAGAATCGGAAGTATGAACGATATTCTCTTGAAAGCTCATACTGTAATCCCCGCGAATGGTGCCTGGGGCAGCTAAACGTCCATTAGTTGGTCCCGCCAACGTACGGACTGTTTGAATAGCATCCACACCTTCGAAACAACAAACAATGACAGGAGTTGCCATCATCGAATCTTTCACACGCTGAAAGAAAGGTTTGCCGCTAAGGTGGGCATAATGTTCGCTTAACAATTCATCAGTCAGTTGCATCATCTTCATGCCGGCCAACCGTAATCCTTTACGTTCAAAGAGATGAGTAATCTCACCAACCAATCCCCGTTGAAGGGTACATGGTTTTAAAATGACCAGCGTTTTTTCAAGCATAATACTCGACTTTGCAAATGGTTAAACAATACATTTACTAAAAAAATTCCCCCAAAGGTAGTATTTTCCTATGAAAAGGCAAGAGAGTTATTAACTATTTTTCAGATGCTTAGTACAAAAAGAGGGAACAATTGAGCCGTTAAACTCCTATAAATAGGGAGGATAGGGACAAAATATGTTTTGCAACACATTTACGCAAATAAACTGCATGTTTAACCGTTTTTCAACTTATGGCAGCCCAGTTAACATTCGTTTTCCGCAAGGCTTTAAGTTGCCGCCACAAGATTTCATTCTCGGGATTCTGTGCCGCAGGGTCTTGTTCCACAATACTTTCAGCTATGGCACGAACGTATTGCAACAGTTGCCCGTCGCGTACAATATCCGCAATCTTCAAATCGAAAGCGATGCCGCTTTGCTGCGTACCTTCAAGATCACCGGGGCCACGCAATTTCAAATCGGCCTCGGCTATTTCGAAACCATCATTAGTGCGTACCATGATTTCCAATCGTTTCCGGGTGTCCTCCGTCAACTTATAATTCGTCACCAGAATACAATAAGACTGTTCCGCCCCACGTCCTACCCGACCACGCAACTGATGTAACTGCGAAAGCCCGAAACGTTCTGCATTTTCAATAATCATCACCGAAGCATTCGGAACGTTCACTCCGACTTCAATAACGGTAGTAGCCACCATGATCTGCGCTTTGCCCGAAACAAAAAGCTGCATTTGCTCATCCTTCTCGGCTGGTTTCATTTTGCCATGCACTTTACAAACCGTACATTTGGGAAACTCTTCCAGAACATGTTGATATCCTTCTTCAAGGTTCTTCAAATCAATCTTTTCGCTTTCTTTAATCAGCGGATAGACAATGTAGACCTGACGTCCTTCTTCAATTTGTTTGCGCACCGAACGGTACATACTTTCCCGACGGTTATCAAATTGGTGAATGGTAGTAATCGGTTTTCTTCCGGGTGGAAGCTCGTCGATAACAGACACGTCCAAATCACCATACAATGTCATTGCCAAAGTGCGTGGGATCGGGGTAGCAGTCATCACGAGCACATGTGGAGGTTGAACATTCTTACTCCAAAGGCGGGCGCGTTGTGCCACGCCAAAGCGATGCTGTTCGTCGATAACAACGAAACCTAAAGAAGAGAAATTGACAGTATCTTCAATAACGGCATGCGTTCCTATTAATATCTTCACATCTCCGGTCAGCAATCCGGTCAGAATCGCTTCCCGCCTTTTGCCTTTAATAGAGCCTGTCAGCAGTTCGACACGGATATCCATGCCAAAGAGCAGTTCTTTGATCGTTTCATAATGCTGGTTCGCCAAGATTTCGGTGGGCGCCATCATGCAAGCCTGATAACCGTTATCCAACGCCAACAACATACTCATCAAGGCAACCAGTGTTTTCCCGCTTCCTACATCTCCCTGCAAGAGGCGGTTCATCTGCCTGCCACTGCCGACATCGTTCCGTATTTCCTTCAATACCCGCTTCTGTGCACCTGTCAGTTGAAAAGGAAGATTCTTTGTATAAAATGTATTGAACACATCTCCCACTTTCTCAAAGATATATCCACGATATCTTTTTTGTCTATCTTTGGCATAGCGGAGGATATTCAGTTGAACATAAAACAGTTCTTCGAACTTAAGGCGATATTGCGCCCTGCGAAGCACATCGGGATTGGTCGGAAAGTGGATATTCCGGAGAGCTTCCGTCAAAGGCATCAGATGATATTTCGCCAGCAATTTGGAAGAAAGTGTTTCAGGCAGAGGCTCCTGTATTTGTTGAATCACCGTTGCCATCATCTTCTCAATCGCGTGAGAGTTGAGGAAACTGCGCTTCATCTTCTCCGTCGTATTATAATAAGGTTGCAGTCCCACCGAAGAAAGTTTCAAATCTTCCGGCTTGTCTACATCGGGATGCGCCACATTGATACGTCCGTTGAAAACGGTCGGTTTACCGAAGATGATATATTCCTCGTGTAGTTTATACTTACCTAAGATATACTTAATGCCTTGAAACCACACCAGATCCACGACTCCCGTACCATCCGAAAAGTGCGCCGTCAAACGACGTTGACGTCCTTCGCCAATGGTTTCGAAACCGAGAATTTCTCCTTTCAACTGGATATACGGCATATTGCCATCTATTTCGTGAATGTAATAGATGCGGCTCCGGTCAATATATTTATAAGGGAAATAATAAATTAAATCGTGCAAGGAGTAGATTTCCAACTCCTTATTTAATACAGCGGCTTTTTGAGGGCCTACACCGGAGATAAATTTTATGTCGCGTGTGGCTAAATCGAACATTTATAAAAGAGCACTCCCTACTTTTAAATCGAAAGGAGTCGTTATTTTTATATTTTCACGGTTACCTTCCGCCAGATATACAGGTATTCCCATTGCTTCAACAACGGAAGCGTCATCTGTAAAGAAGGGAGTAAATTCTTGTGCATAGGCTTGTTTCAACAACTCTACATCGAAAACCTGCGGTGTTTGCACCAGCTTGTAATCATTCCGGCTGACCGTTTCACTTCCGGCATCTGTCAGATGGCGAAGTGTCTCTACCACATCCACCACAGGAATCACTGCTTTCTGCACTTTTGCCAAGTCATAACAACGGCGAATCACTTCTACCGACACAAACGGACGTACTCCATCATGCACCCCTACCAGTCCCGGCTCCTGCACCAGTGCCAGACCGTTCTTTACAGAGTGAAAACGTGTTTCGCCTCCATCGGCAAGGGTATGTTCCACCGCAAAGCTGTGTTTTTGGCAAAGTTGCTTCCAAAAGTCCTGCTGTTCCCGTGGAAGCACTACTATGATTTGAAGTGTTTCGTCATATCTCCTGAATACTTTCAGGGTATGCATCAACACAGGTTTATCACCCATGGGAAGGAATTGTTTCGGGAGGTCACTTCCCATTCGCAAGCCCTTTCCACCGGCGACAATGATTACATATTTCTTCATGGACGGTTTAGCGTTTAACACACATCGCTTCTACCAGTTCGTCTACTTTTTCTTTACCTACCAACAGGTCAACGATTGTCAAAGCAAATTCCATGGCAGCACCCGGTCCCATACCGGTAATGATGTTTCCATCACGTACGACGGGTTCATTTACACATTCTGCACCATCCAGATATTGTTCAAAACTCGGATAACAGGTAGCTTTCTTTCCTTTCAGCAGTCCCAGTTTACCCAATACCATCGGAGCAGCACAAATGGCCGCAATAGGTTTACCTTTTGCGGCAAAATCAAGAATCAATTTACGCAACCCTTCGTGCTTGTCAAGTGTGGCAGCTCCCGGCATTCCTCCCGGTAACAACAACAGTTCAGCATCGAAGAAATCGCAATTCTCGAAGTTGATATCGCAAAGGACGGATACGTCATGTGCTCCCACTACAATTTCATCCGGTGTAACGGATACGATTTCTACATTAAGTCCGGCACGTCTCAACGTGTCAATAGCAGTAAAGGTTTCAATTTCTTCAAAACCATCTGCAAAAAAAGCGTATACAGTTCCCATAATCCTTTATATATTTGGTTAATGATACTATCTCAAGTTAAAATAATAGGTGATTGTCCCTGTCTGGTTATTCACCCCATCTATCGTATTAAAACGGGCTTTCTTCGCTGCGTCCTCCGCTGCCTTACGCAAAGCGGAATTTACCGTATTCGTTTGAGGGCTAATACTGGTCGATATCACTTGCCCTGCAGGATTCACGGTGATATTCACCACTACACGTCCTTCTTCCTGCACATTATATACAGGCTTCGGCAAACTGCCCGTACCTAAAGAACGTCCGCCAAGGTCAAATGTTCCGTAACCTCCGGTTCCGGTCTTCGCTCCGGTAGAAGAATTTCCCTCCTTGCTACCTTCGGTTCCCGTGCCACTAACGGCTGTTCCTTTATTTCCTGTCATTTGCGCTCCCTTTCCAAACGCACCGGACACCCTCTTTCTGGCAGCTTCTTCGGCAGCCTTACGTTCACGTTCCGCTTTTTCTTCTGCCAGTCGTTTCGCTTCCGCAGCTTTTTCGGCTTCCGTTTTTTCGGGCTTCTTCACCGGTTCTTTCGGCTTGACCACCTCTTTAGGTTTCACCGTTTCTTTTTTCGGTTCTTCCGTCTTAGGTTTCAGGGTTACTGTTTCCTCTTCAGTCTGCGTCAATAAATCCTGTTCCGAAGGAAGTTCCGGTGCTGTTTCCACGGGTGCTGCCGCATCTTCATCCATGATATCCACGTCTACCAGAGAGGGATCATCGAAGCCACTTGCTGCGTCTACATTTCCCATCATTACAGGCACTCCGCCTGCATCTTCATCCGGTTGAGGGACAGTAAAGCTCACCAGAATCAAAAGAGCAATCACTGCCACATGCACCAACAGTGCACCCAGCGCTCCTATGTATTCACCCTTTTTTCTTCTGTCCATTGTTTCTTATTTGTTTTCAGGCGGGCGTGTAGCCAGCACCATCTTAAAATGATTCTCGTTTGCAATGTTCAATACCCTTACGATCTCACGGTAAGGTACCGATTCATCCGCATACAATGCCACGTACATTTCCGGCTCCTTCTCTGCGCAACTCTGCAAGAATGAAGTCAGGTCGTTCAGCGCCACCGGCTGCTCTTTTTCATTGCCGAAAGCGGCATAGAAATTCAAGTCTTTATCGATAACCACTCTTGTCAGCGGTTTGGCCGAAGTCTGCTGCTTGCCTTGCGGCAACAAGACTTTGATAGCATTGGGCGACACCACCGTAGAGGTTATCATAAAGAATATCAGCAACAGGAAGATGACGTCCGTCATGGAAGCCATGCTGAAATTGGGCGATACTCTATTTCTTCTTTTTAATCCCACTTTGTTAGTGATTAAGGGTTAGTGATTAATAGGTTGGCATATCGATTCACTTTCCAGCCGGCTCGTTCAGCAAGTCCATGAACTCCATTGTACGAGATTCCATTTTATTTACCACACGGTCTACCAGCATCACCAGATAATTGTAGGCAAACATAGCAATGATACCGACAATCAGACCACCGACCGTAGTAATCATAGCTTCATAGATACCACCGGAAAGTAAAGTGATATCAATGTTTCCGCTTCCGGCATTCGCCATTTCGTAGAATGCACGCACCATACCGGTCACCGTACCGAGGAATCCAAGCATCGGAGCACCTCCAGAAATAGTTGCCATTACAGTCAATCCTTTTTCCAGCTTTGCCACTTCAATATTACCTACATTCTCAATAGCTACCTGTACATCGTTAATAGGACGTCCTAAACGGCTGATCCCTTTTTCTATCATACGTGCCGAAGGGGTGTTTATCGTACGGCAATAGTTAATAGCCGCTTTGATCTCACCGCTATGAATGTAGTCTTTAATCCGCTCCATAAACATCGGGTCCTCTTTTCCTGCCTTACGAATCATGTAGTTACGTTCAAACAGGATATAAAAACAGACAACCGACAATACACCCAGCACAATCATAATCCATCCACCCTTGATAGCCATATCAAGCATGTTCATTTCAGGAGCGTTCACCTCCGTCAATACGGGGTTGGCAGTAGCCAGCGAGTCGGTCATATTCATAGCCCCTTGGGCTAACAAGATCATTGCATTCATGAGCGTAGACAGTTTTTATATTCCTGAATGGTACGTTCGAGTCCCAGATACAATGCATCGCTAATCAACGCATGTCCGATGGAGACTTCATCCACCCAAGGAATGTTTTTATAGAAATAATTTAAATTAACCAGACTCAAGTCGTGTCCGGCGTTCAATCCGATACCCAGTTTACGGGCAGTCTTCGCGGCTTCGATAAAAGGAGCGATGGCAGCTTCCGGATTCTTCGGATAGTTCGTTGCGTATGGTTCGGTATACAGTTCGACACGATCCGCTCCCGCTTTTGCCGCATATTCCACCATTTCAGGATCGGCTGCCACAAAAACGGAAGTACGAATACCGGCGCTGTTAAACTGATCGAGCACTTCAGTCAGGAATTCCAGATTTGCTTTGGTGTCCCAACCGGAATTAGAAGTAATCTGTGAAGGATCGTCGGGGACCAAAGTTACTTGATGAGGTTTGACTTTCAACACCAGGTCAATAAATTCCGGAGCGGGATAACCTTCGATATTAAATTCCGTGCGCAACAAAGGGCGCAAATCATATACATCTGAACGACGAATGTGGCGTTCATCGGGACGAGGATGAACAGTGATACCGTCTGCACCAAAAGATTCACAATCAAGCGCTACCTTTACTACATCGGGAACATTTCCTCCGCGAGCATTCCTTAGCGTAGCAATCTTGTTTATGTTTACACTTAATTTAGTCATAGTTCTACGTTATA
>ERZ1504287.471-NODE-471-length-8470-cov-6.046346_pt1 | contig 8470 bp, 6 predicted proteins | sample MGYA00571868_ERZ1504287 | MGnify/ENA primary metagenome ERZ1504287 (study PRJEB39906, sample SAMEA3182071) | gut metagenome | biome: human; feature: gut; material: Stool; isolation source: human stools | place: Canada | collected 2011-12-06 ... | reverse complement strand
AAGTCCTATTACTACTAAGAATATCAAACTGAATAATGAGTATGCACAAAGTTTAGGTGCAATAGCTTCTATTATGGGTTCTGTAACCAATATGACTAATGAAGGTGCAGCAGCTTGGTTAAGTTGGGGTGCTAATTTGATTAGTGCTATTGCAGCAGCTATCCCACAAATTGTAGCATTAACTACAGCCAAGAAAGGTGAAGCTATTGCCAGTGGTGTAGCCAGTGCAGCACAAACACCGTTTGTAGGATGGTTGTTGGCAGGTGCAGCAGCAGCGGCTGTAGTAGCAGCTTTAGCTAGTATTCCTTCCTTTAGTACTGGTGGTATATTTGCTGGCAATAGTACTATAGGAGATATGAACTTAGCTAGGGTAAATGCTGGTGAAATGATTCTTAATAATAGACAGCAAAGGAATCTGTTTAACCTGCTTAATGGAAACGGCACTACTGTAGGTTCTGGCGGTGGTCAAGTAGAATTTAAGATTAAAGGTAAGGAACTTGTAGGAGTTCTAGCCAATTACAATAATAAAACAGCTAAAGTAAGATGAAATATACAGCACAATTCTATGATATAAATGAGAAGCTATACACATTGGAAATAGGTTCTGGAGAAGTGCAGAACATTACTTTATCTGCTACACCATTCATAACCGAGTTAGAAACTTCTGATTCACATCTATATAAACCTTGTAAGTATAGCAGTGCTACTATAGGAATGATTACAGACGATTATAAGTTTGATTTGTATAGTAGTACAGCACAACAGAATAAGGTAGTTCTTAGTAGTGCTAGTGGTATTGTATGGGTTGGGTATGTAACACCCAATCTATACAGTCAAGGCTATGAGAATGAATTAGAAGAAATAGAGGTAGAATCCATAGATGCACTTAGTACATTACAGTATTATAAGTACACCACTATAGGCGGTAAGAAAGATATAGTATCTTTTACCCAGATTATAAACCATCTGCTTAGTAAATGTAATGCTTATAGTTCTTTCTATATTTCGGATAATACACAATTAAATGCTACATCTGACTTTTGTTTACCTAGTAAGATGTATATCAGTGAACAGAACTTCTTTGATGAAGATGATGAACCTATGACTATGCAGGAAGTTCTGGAAGAAGTTTGTAAATACCTTAATGTAACTGCTGTAGCTGATGGTGATAAGGTTTACTTCTTAGATTATGATGCTATTAAAGATGGAATCAATACTTACTATAAGTTTACCATTGGTAGTACAGCATCCACTAAGGTAACATTACAGCAGTCTAAGGAAATAGAAGCCAGTGATTATGTTGAAAATGGTGGTCAGTTATCCTTAGATAATGTATATAATAAGGTTACTGTTAAAGACAGTCTATACAGCTTTGACAGCATTATACCTAGTATCTGGGATGAGGACTATTTAACTAACTATGGTGGTAGCTGGTCTTATGTGCAGGAAGTAAATGAAGATGGTAAAGGTGGTATGCACAAATGTTTCTTTAAGTATCTAAAGAACAGTAACTATAAATGCTACTATTATAATAAGACCACATTAGCACAAGTATCAGCACCTTCTACTATTAACTATGCTACTACACAGAACTATGTAGGTGCTACTATCTGTAAAGCCTTCTTTGATAAGGTTACTGATTTTAATAAGAAGTACAATAATATCAATTTTACAGACTATGTACTATTACACGTTCATAATACTTATGATGGTAAACTAAGACCATTGTTTGAACTGGAAGTAAATGATAATAATGTTAGCTTCATTGGTGGTTCTACCTATCTGATTATTAAGGGTAATTTCCTATTTATGGATAGGGAAGGTGAGATGTATATAATGCAGGGGTATAGTAACAAAAATGATGACTTCAACCCAGATAATCTTTACATAGACTGTAAGTTAAAGTATGGTAGTATGTACTGGAATGGTTCTAGGTGGACTTCTACAGATAGTACATTCAAACTATACTTTGATAATCAAGGACAGTCAGACCATTGTATTAACAGGATATTTCCAGTTAAAAATAACATTGATTGGAAGATGGGAATAGATGGTGAAGGTTACGCTATTCCAATGCCTAACACTAATGAAGTGATTACTGGTAAACCTACCTTTACATTATACCATCCGCACAAGGTGGATAATAGCTATAGATGTGATGCGGTGTTTCTTAGTGACTTCGATATACAGGCTAAAGTTCAGAACTTTCAGAAGGAAGAAGAAAAGGATTCTGATACTGAATACAGCAATATTATAAACGAGGACTTTGTAAATGAGATGGATTCAGAAGAATTTGCTATATGTACTTGGGATAATAAGGAATGTAACTATAGTGCAGTTTGCTATAGTGCTAATGGTACTAGCTTTACTTATCTGGATAACGTATATAATAAGGCTACTAAGCAGATGTATAGACTGGAAGAGCATCTTATATATAGGCTAGTAACACAATATAGTACACCTTCTGCTATTCTGAATCTGAACCTACAGAACAAGTTTAAAGTATATGCTACTATGACTGATAACCACCTTCCAAATAAAACCTTTATAGTGGATAGTATTACTACAGATTATAGATTATGTAAGCAGGAAATACGGTTAATAGAGAAGAAGTAATATGCAATTTACAAGAACAAACATAAATAAGACATTTCGTAACGGTGTAGTTAATGCCAGTAATGTAGCTGTTACTAATGTTGGCGGTGGTGGGGGAAGTTCTTCTTTAAGTGGGAACTTTCTACCTGCTGTTAATAATGGTGATGGTTCTTATACTGTAGATTTATCAAAGGTAGTGTTTACTGGAAACTTAATTGGTGAAGGTGAAATTACTGCTTATGGTCAAGGCTCTACAGGTGGTGGAAGCACTTCTACAGGTTCAGTTACTATTTATGATGGTTTGGATTCTGTAGCTGTAGATGCTGCTTTATCAGCCAATCAAGGTAGGATATTAAGAGAGATGATATTAGAAGCTGGAACTGGTGGTAGTACACTATTATCTAAATTGGAAGATGTAACACTGACTAATCTGGCAGACGGACAGATATTAAAGTATGATGCAGCTTCTAAGAAGTGGGTTAATGGTGATGGTACTAAGGTTACTTGGACTAATATAGAAGGGAAGCCAGCAGCACTTACAGATGCTAGTATAGCTAAGTGGAATGAGAACAGCCATACACATACTAATAAGACTACATTAGATAAGATAACAGAAGCCAATCTTACTAGTTGGAATAACAAGCTAGATAAAGCTGTATGGGACAAAGCATTTTACTTTGATAGTGCAGGTGGTTTAAGAGCAAAAGTTAATGTAATAGGCGAGAAAGAAATTAGTGCTTATGGTGCTGGAACTACTTCGGGTGCTGGAACTGTAACTATAGTGGATGCACTTACCAGTACAGCTACTGACTGTGCTTTAAGTGCTAATATGGGTAGAATCCTTAAAGATATGATAGATTCTAAAGGTGCTGTTTCTAGCTGGGAAGATATAACCGATAAACCTAGTTGGATAACATCTACAAAACCTTCCTATAGTTGGAATGAGATTACTGGTAAACCTAGCACCTTTACACCTTCTGAACATACACATAATTATGCCAGTTCGGTTAAGGTAGGTAATACTGCTTATAATGCTGCTAGCAATGTTATTAGTTTACCAGCTTATCCTACTTTATCTAGTTTGGGTGCAGTTAGTTCTACAGACTTTAACGCACATACAAGTAACACAACATTACATATTACCAGTACGGAAAGAACTAACTGGAATGATGCTAATAATAAGAAGCATACACATTCTAATAAGTCTGTATTGGATGGAATAACATCTGCTAAGGTTACTAATTGGGATGGTGTAGTAACTAACTGGAATAAAGCTTTTTACTTTGATTCCAATGGAGATTTGAAGGTTAAAGTAAATGTTATCGGTGAGAAGGAAGTTTCAGCCTATGGTGCAGGTGCTTCTGATGGAAGTGGTAGTATTACTATAGTAGATGCTTTAACCAGTACGGCTACAGATGCAGCACTTTCAGCCAATCAAGGTAGGATTCTAAGGGAATTGATTGATTCGAAGGGTGAAGGTGGCGTTACTAATTGGGCAGACTTGGAAGGTAAACCAAGCTGGATTGGGGCTAATAAACCTTCATATACTTGGGCTGAAATAAGTGGTAAACCATCTACATTTGCACCTAGTTCACATACTCACAATTACGCTAGTACAGTTAAAGTAGGTTCAACAAGCTATAATATAAGTGGAAATACTATCAGCTTACCAGCATATCCTACAGTTCCTTCTGCTTTAAAGAATCCTAATGCACTTACTATTAGTTTGAATGGTACTTCACAGGGTGCTTATGATGGTAGTGCTGCAAAGAGTTTCAATATAACAGCAGCTAGTGTAGGTGCAGCAGCCAGTTCGCATAGTCATTCAATTAGTAATGTTAGTGGTTTACAAGATGCCTTAAATGGTAAAGCAGCTAGTAGCCATAATCATAATAGCAGTTATGTATCTGCATTAGGAACTAATGGCAATTACCTTACTTGGACAAAGAATGGTACTACTAATAATATTACAGTTCCATACGCTAGTAATTCAGACAAGTTAGATGGAATGAACCATACTGATTTTGAGAGTTATAAACTTGTAACAATAGATGCCTCTGGTTTGAATAATAATACTTGGTATCCTGTAACTATGGTTATTGGAAACTCACAACAAACAAGAATCAGAATCGAAGGTAATACTAATGCTAATGCTACTTGGAATAGTAGAAGTGATAAAAATATGGCTCTAATACTGGACTATACAGTTAATGGTTCACAATGGGGCTGGACTCAAGTAGTAAGAACTATACACGCTTATCAAGAGGGGGCTGGAACATCTAGCTGTTTAAGAGGATTGGGACAACTAACAAATTCTTCTACAGAATATGTATATGTTAGAGGTGGGGCAAAATATAACTTTTATGTTAGTAGATTTATAACGCCTACTTTGAGAACATCTACATATACTACTAGTAGTCAATCTGTAGCACCTGCTACATCTGCACCAGCAGCTATAAGTAGAAATGTGGCATATATTTCTGATACAGTAGCAGCAGCCAATAAGGTTACTAATACATTAACCTTTACAGGCTATCAATCCAAGTCATTTAATGGTAGTGCAGCAGTCAGTGTAGCTATACCAAACAACACTAATCAGTTAACCAATGGTGCAGGATTCATTACTAGTAGTGCTAGTATCAGTGGTAATGCTGGTAGTGCTACAAAGCTACAAACAGCCAGAACTATTAATGGTACTTCATTTAATGGTACTGCTAACATTACTACGGCAAATTGGGGTACTACTAGAAGTATTTATATCCAAGATGCTACAGCTACTAATACCAGTTCGGCGGTTAGTGTAAACGGTGGTGGTGATGCTTATTTGAAATTACCAACTAACATTAAAGTCGGTACACTTACAGCTACAGGTGAAGTGACTGCTTATTCTGATATTAGGCTTAAAACAGACATTCAGCCATTAGAGAATAGGGGTTACATTAAACCTGTTACATATAAGAAGGATGGTAAGGATAGTATAGGATTCATAGCACAAGAAGTAAGGGAACTATATCCAGAACTAGTTATAGAAGATAATACAGAAGATAAGTATCTATCTGTCAACTATGCACAATATGTAGCAGTATTACAAGCACAGATTATAGACCTTAAAAAAGAGATAGACGAATTAAAGAATATAAAAACTAAATAATATGGCTTTAGCAAGTTCGGGTATAACAACAAGTTTAGTCGGAAACACATTAGGCATATCAAATAGAAATGTAGGTGGATTATGTACTAGTAGTAATGTGAATCCGTGGAGTAAATGGAAGCCTATACATAGTACTGTATCTACAATGACTTTAGGAGAATTAAAGAATAGAAACTATGGGATTGAGATAGTGCAAGCAAATAACCCTACTTCATTAGTAAGTGCTATTAAGGCTAATGGAAATAAAGGCTACACATACAATAACCCTACTGGCGGTTCTAATAGCCCTTATAGATTGGGTGACTTTAGAAATTATGAACATAGTGCAGCTATGCCTTTGTATGCTACTTATAAAGATGGTGCTGTACAAAATATAGGCGGTGTAACTTCTAGTAATCACGCTTCTTATGAAAAACCACTAGCAGGTATAGAATCCAGTACACCAGGGGGTGATACTTCTAGTTTAACTTATCTTACTAAAGACGATATATATACAGTATATGGTACTGATGGAAGTAAGTTGAACCTTCATAGAGGTGCTTTAGTAACAGATGGTTCTAAATCTTATTGGTATAGTGAGAAGTTGTACTGGTGGACTACACAGATGCAACAGTTTGCAGGTAAGACAGTACAAGTATATGAGTTTTTAACTAATGCCGTTAATACACCTACTTCACCATATACAGGTAATGCTAATGATAGATTCTTAGCCTTACCTATGCCAGTGGCATCTATACAAGTTAAGGCAGATGTAGTAGCAGGAAGTCAGAAGGTGCAAATTATCTTTAAGGCACAGCAAAGAGAAAGTAATACTAAGTACTATGATTGGGAACTACAATTTAGTGCAGTAGGTTCTACTTATAGAGGTGGTACAATTAGTAATATTTCAGTTAAGCTATGTAAGGATAACAAAGGTATCAATCAAATTGCTACTGCTACTGGTCTACCTAAATCACTTACAGTTAATGATGAAACTACTTCACAGATATATACTGGTTCACTTTATAATAATAGCACATCTTCTATTTGTTGGCTATGTTTATGGTTTGATAACCAGCTACAGAGGTCTATACAGGCACTTATGCCAATGCCAGACCCATCTTTACCATAGATTAATTAAGAACACATTTAAGTTTTAAGACTACGGCTACAACTATCGAAATGCAGCACACAAATTACAATGTAGTAACAGATAATGGAACAATGAAGTTAGAAGGTACATTCAATATTGATATGAATGGGAAGATGAACTATAATGTTAGTATCTATCTTATTGAAGATATGAAATATATTGGTGATGCTAACTACTGTGAACTGGATGGGGGATTAGTTAATTATAACTATAACCTTCCAGCAGCTAATAAGGCTGATGTAATAGCATTAGTAGATACATCCATTCAAGAAATTAAAGTTAAACAATCAGCAGAATGACAAAAGAAGATAAGCTAAACTTACAATTAATATCGGCAGCAGTATTAGTAATAGTAGGCTGTGGTTTATTAATTGGAGGATTCTGTGTAGCACCATTAGGAATAATAGACAGCAGCGTACTTATTGCCTTTGGTGAAACTTGTACCTTTGCTGGTGCCTTGTTTGGTGTAGATTATCATTATCGGATGATATTTAGAAAGTAAATAAATTTAGCCTGTAGTCTGGGGATAGATTGCAGGCTATTTGTTTATGTGGCTACTTTGTAGTACATTTGCATCGTGATTCTGATAGCACTATTTGTCTGAATAGCCAGTATAATAGTGTATTGGCATAATTTAAACTTTTTATATTATGACACAGAATCAAGAATCACAGGTGGATGTTCTTTCAGTATTGGTATCAAATGACCGTAGCGAACTGAGTAAGGTCTTTGGTGTTGGTTTGTACCCTACAGACAATGACACTGTAGAACAGGTTAAGGCTAAATGCCAAGTTCAGCTTTCAAGACTTGAATTGCAGGTTGCTTATGTTAAGGCTGTACTAGCAATTCCAGATGCTAATCTAAAGTCTGAAATGAGAAAGGCTAAAGCTTATCGCTACATTCAATCTCTTACAGAGGATGATAAAGCAGCTTTGAAGGAGTTGATAGGTCAGTAACTGGAAGGACTTCAAACAATGGGGCTAGCTTCGGCTAGCCTTTTTTATTTTAAGATGTATGGAGTATAAGAAGTTTGGAAGAAAGATAGTGGATGCTATCGAAGGTATAGATAATCCAGCCTATAAGGTATCATTAGACTGCATTAGAAGAAGCCATTTTACATTAGGTACTTTAGTTATAGCTAATACTATCTATGATGGATTTATAACACTATGCCAGTCTAAGAATTATCTATGTGCTATTCAGCAAATAAGGATGCAGATAGATAATTGTATGACAGTCTTTGCTAGTCAGTTAGTAAAGAACCAGACGTCTTTCTATAACCACTTTGATAAGGGTGGAGCTTTAAACCAGTTGAAAGTAAAAGGCAATGCACTAACTACTAACTATCTATTGGAATTATTAGATGAGAAGTATTTAGGTATTAGGGATATATACAGGGAAGGCTGTAAATGGATTCATCCTACTAGCAAACGATTGAACTTCTATTATATTACACCTTTGACTAATGGAGAGCCTACTAGTATTGTAGGTTATAAGGATAAGGAATATAGTATAGTTAATGGGTTAATGGCAGATACATTACTAGAAGATATATGTAATGATATGTACTATGCTATGGATATACTGCTAGA
>ERZ1504287.443-NODE-443-length-8894-cov-5.731418_pt1 | contig 8894 bp, 5 predicted proteins | sample MGYA00571868_ERZ1504287 | MGnify/ENA primary metagenome ERZ1504287 (study PRJEB39906, sample SAMEA3182071) | gut metagenome | biome: human; feature: gut; material: Stool; isolation source: human stools | place: Canada | collected 2011-12-06 ... | reverse complement strand
AAGTGAGCCGGTAATTGTATTTGTTTCTGCTTTGGGAGGCATCACTGACAAATTGATAAATACATCAAAGATGGCGGCAGTAGGAGATTCAGCATACGAGGGCGAGTTCCGCGAAATCGTTTACCGTCATGTGGAGATGATTAAGGAGGTGATTCCTGCCGGAGAAAAGCAAGTGTCGTTGCAACGTCAGATTGGCGAATTGCTGAACGAGTTGAAGGACATCTTCCAGGGAATTTATCTGATTAGAGACCTTTCCGCGAAGACTTCGGATACAATCGTCAGCTATGGTGAACGCCTTTCATCCATCATCGTTACCGAACTGATTGACGGAGCAAAATGGTTCGATTCGCGCACTTTTATCAAGACCGAAAGAAAACATAGCAAACACACGTTGGATACCGACCTGACTAATAAGTTGGTGAAAGAGGCTTTCCAATCTATCCCTAAAGTGTCACTGGTGCCGGGATTCATCTCTTCGGATAAAACGACAGGAGATGTGACGAACCTCGGACGTGGTGGTTCAGATTATACGGCTGCCATTATTGCTGCGGCTTTGGATGCAGCAAGTCTGGAAATCTGGACGGATGTAGACGGATTTATGACGGCTGACCCGCGTGTCATTTCAACTGCTTATACCATTACGGAATTGAGTTATGTAGAAGCGACCGAACTTTGTAACTTCGGTGCAAAGGTGGTTTATCCGCCGACTATCTATCCCGTATGTCACAAGAATATTCCTATTATAATAAAGAATACCTTCAATCCGGACGGAGTGGGAACGGTTATCAAACAAGAAGTTTCCAACCCGCAGAGCAAGGCTATCAAAGGTATTTCCTCCATCAACGACACCAGCCTGATTACTGTTCAGGGACTCGGTATGGTGGGTGTGATCGGTGTAAACTACCGCATCTTTAAAGCATTGGCTAAGAACGGAATCAGCGTATTCCTCGTGTCGCAGGCTTCATCGGAAAACAGTACTTCTATCGGTGTGCGTAATGCCGATGCCGACCTGGCTTGTGAAGTGCTGAACGAGGAATTTGCGAAAGAAATAGAGATGGGCGAGATTTCTCCGATTCTTGCGGAAAGAGATTTAGCTACTGTTGCTATCGTAGGCGAGAATATGAAACATACCCCGGGTATCGCCGGTAAACTTTTCGGTACGCTGGGACGCAACGGTATCAACGTAATTGCCTGTGCGCAGGGAGCTTCAGAAACAAATATCTCTTTTGTGGTCGATTCCAAATCTCTGCGTAAATCCCTGAACGTTATTCACGACTCTTTCTTCCTCTCCGAATATCAGGTACTGAATCTCTTTATCTGCGGTGTCGGTACGGTAGGCGGCAGTCTCGTAGAACAGATTCGTTGCCAACAGCAGAAACTCATGATGGAAAACGGATTGAAACTCCATGTGGTAGGTATCATTGATGCTGCTAAAGCAATGTTCAGCCGTGAAGGTTTCGACCTTTCTAATTTCCGTCAGGAACTGTTGGAAAAGGGTAAAGACAGTAGTCTGCAAACCATCCGCGACGAGATTATCGGAATGAACATCTTTAACTCCGTCTTTGTAGACTGTACGGCCAGCGCCGATATCGCATCGCTTTACAAAGATTTCCTGCAACACAATATCTCTGTGGTAGCAGCCAACAAGATTGCCGCTTCTTCCGCTTACGAAAACTATCGCGAACTGAAAACGATTGCCCGCCAACGTGGTGTGAAATATCTGTTCGAAACAAACGTAGGTGCAGGTCTTCCGATTATTAACACGATCAACGACCTGATTCATAGCGGCGACAAGATTCTGAAGATTGAAGCAGTGCTTTCAGGCACACTGAACTACATCTTTAATAAGATCAGTGCCGATATTCCTTTCAGCCGTACCATCAAAATGGCACAGGAAGAACGTTACTCCGAACCGGACCCGCGTATCGACCTTAGCGGTAAAGACGTCATCCGTAAACTGGTGATTCTGGCACGTGAAGCCGGATACCGTCTGGAACAGGAAGATGTTGAAAAGAACCTCTTTGTCCCCAATGACTTCTTCGAAGGTTCTCTGGAAGATTTCTGGAAACGTGTTCCAAGTCTCGACGCAGACTTTGAAGCCCGCCGTCAGGTATTGGAGAAAGAAAATAAACACTGGCGTTTCGTTGCCAAACTGGAGAACGGAAAAGCCTCTGTCGGCTTACAGGAAGTAGGCGCCAACCACCCGTTCTACGGCTTGGAAGGCAGCAACAACATTATCCTGCTTACTACAGAACGCTATAAAGAATATCCGATGATGATTCAGGGATATGGCGCCGGCGCCGGAGTTACCGCTGCCGGAGTATTTGCCGACATCATGAGCATCGCAAACGTTTAATTAAATGAAGAACTAAAAATGAAGAATTACTATGCAGCGTAATGGTGCAGCCAATTCTTCATTCATCATTCTTCATTCTTAATTTTCAAAAGAAATGAAGCATATCATTATATTGGGAGACGGAATGGCCGACTGGCCAGTGAAGTCATTAGGGGACAAGACGCTCCTGCAATATGCAAAGACGCCATATATGGATCAGTTAGCCCGAATGGGACGTAACGGCCGCCTGATTACTGTGGCGGAAGGTTTTCATCCGGGTAGTGAAGTAGCCAACATGTCTGTGTTGGGATATAATCTTCCGAAAGTGTACGAAGGTCGTGGACCGCTGGAAGCTGCCAGTATCGGCGTGGATCTGAAACCGGGCGAGATGGCAATGCGTTGTAACTTGATTTGTGTGGAAGGAGAAATTCTGAAGAATCACTCCTCCGGACACATATCTACAGAAGAAGCGGATGTATTGATGCAATACCTGCAAGAGAAACTAGGCAATGACCGCGTACGGTTCCACACAGGAGTCCAGTACCGTCATCTGTTGGTTATCAAGGGAGGAAATAAAGAACTGGACTGCACTCCTCCGCACGATGTTCCTTTGAAACCTTTCCGTCCGCTGATGGTGAAACCATTGGCCCCGGAAGCACAAGAAACGGCAGACCTGATTAACGACCTGATTCTAAAATCACAGGAACTGTTGAAGAATCATCCGTTGAACCTGAAACGCATAGCTGAAGGCAAAGACCCCGCCAATAGTATTTGGCCCTGGAGCCCCGGTTATCGTCCGCAGATGACTACTTTCTCCGAAACTTTCCCGCAAGTGAAAAAAGGTGCGGTGATTTCGGCTGTCGATCTGATAAATGGAATCGGTTATTATGCCGGATTACGTCGTATTGTGGTAGAAGGGGCAACCGGCCTGTATAATACGAATTATGAAAATAAAGTGGCTGCTGCATTGGAAGCCTTGAAAACCGATGACTTTGTCTATCTTCATATCGAAGCCAGCGATGAGGCCGGACACGAAGGAGACATCGACTTGAAACTTCTCACTATCGAGAATCTGGATAAACGTGCCGTAGGACCTATCTACGAAGCAGTGAAAGATTGGGATGAACCGGTAGCAATAGCCGTATTGCCTGACCATCCTACTCCCTGCGAACTTCGTACGCACACTTCCGATCCTATCCCGTTCCTTATTTGGTATCCGGGAATTGAGCCGGACGAGGTGCAAACTTACGACGAAGTATCTGCCTGCAATGGTAGTTACGGTGTGTTGAAAGAAGACGAGTTTATTAAAGAATTTATGAAATAATGTTCACCGCAGATTACACAGATTCGCACAGATTTAAAGTGATAAGAGACTTTTGTATTATGTAATAATAGAGAAAATATCTGTGTAAATCTGTGTAATCTGTGGTGAGCACTAAAAATATCATCCCATGAAATATTATAGTACGAATAAACAAGCGCCGGTGGCTTCTCTACAGGAAGCAGTTGTAAAAGGTCTTGCAGCCGATAAAGGGTTGTTTATGCCTATGTCTATCAAGCCTCTTCCACAAGAGTTTTACGATACGATTGATACGTTGTCTTTTCAGGAAATAGCTTATCGTGTAGCCGATGCTTTTTTCGGTGAGGATATTCCTGCCGACACCCTGAAACAGATTGTATATGATACCTTAAGTTTTGATGTACCTTTGGTGAAAGTAGCGGATAACATCTACTCGCTCGAACTTTTCCACGGACCGACACTGGCCTTCAAAGATGTAGGCGGTCGTTTCATGGCGCGTCTGCTGGGATACTTTATTAAGAAGGAAGGTCAGAAGAATGTGAATGTACTGGTAGCCACTTCCGGTGATACGGGAAGTGCTGTGGCTAACGGCTTTTTGGGTGTGGACGGTATTCATGTATATGTGCTCTATCCGAAAGGAAAAGTCAGCGAAATACAGGAGAAACAATTCACTACACTGGGACAGAACATCACTGCGCTCGAAGTGGACGGAACGTTTGATGATTGCCAGGCATTGGTAAAAGCTGCTTTCATGGATAAGGAGCTGAATGAACATCTATCATTGACTTCTGCCAATTCCATCAATGTAGCCCGTTTCCTGCCGCAAGCATTTTATTATTTCTATGCATACGCTCAACTGAAGCGTGTCGGAAAAGCGGATAACGCCGTCATCTGTGTACCTAGCGGAAACTTCGGAAATATCACCGCAGGACTGTTCGGAAAGAAAATGGGATTGCCCGTGAAGCGTTTCATTGCTGCCAACAACCGCAACGATATTTTCTATCAATATCTGCAAACAGGTAAATACAATCCCCGTCCGTCTATTGCAACAATTGCTAACGCTATGGACGTGGGAGATCCTAGCAACTTTGCCCGTGTACTTGATTTGTATAATGGTTCGCACGCTGCTATCTCTGCCGAAATTTCAGGAACAACTTATACCGACGAACAGATCCGTGAAACGGTGAAAGAAACTTGGAAAGAACATCATTATCTCCTCGATCCTCACGGAGCTTGCGGATACCGTGCATTGGTAGAAGGCTTGAAAGAAGGCGAAACGGGTGTATTCCTTGAAACGGCTCATCCGGCCAAGTTCCTTGAAACAGTGGAAAGCATTATCGGTGAATCAGTAGAGATACCTGCCAAATTGCAGGAATTTATGAAAGGCGAGAAGAAGAGTTTGCAAATGACGAAAGAGTTTGCAGATTTCAAGAGCTATTTACTTTCATTGTAGTTAGTCTTAATAGGTTGTTAAACAGTGATTTATGAAACGTTAACAGCCTGTTGGAATGAAAGAAAGATTCTCACCGCAATGAGAAAAAACACTCATAGTAATGAGAATTCTTGAGAATTGTACTTCCCTGATAATGGTTGACTATTTTATTTCTTATCACTGCTTCGGGTTGACTTGCAATATTACTAACCCTATCTACAGTTGACTTTATTATTTGTATTTCCCTGATAATGGTGGTGTACTTCGGTTTATATAGAAGCTAGAAACACTAAATACTCTCCCGTGCATTGAATGGTAAAACGATTGCTTGTAGCTTCATTAAGAGTTCCTTGCCACCAATTCGTAAAGTCGCTAAGCGGATAAACCAATCCTTCCCCTTTCAATCCTTTCGCTCCGAAATTGATAATGGAAATTTGCTGGCCTGTGGGAGAAATAAAAGTCTGCGTGCCACTTGCGGGAATAAATACTCCGTAATCCGTAACGGTTCGTACTTCCATACCGCTTTTCATATAGTCCAGCAATAAACTGATATTTCCTAATGTGTGGTCTTCCCGTTTTCCGGTAGCACCGACGATGGCTATTCTCCGGTAGCCTTTTTCTTGCAGGAAGTGGACAGCTTTGGTTTGGTCATTCGTTTCCTGATCGGCTATATGGTGAATAATGTCCGAAAAGCGTGTTTTGTTTTCCGGCGAAAGAGAATCTCCGTCGCCAATAATAATATCGGGAGTATGTCCACGTAAGATATATTCGTTGGCTGCTCCATCGCAACAGATCACGAATTTAGCCTCTTCCAGTATTTTCAGGGGAAGTGTATGCGTAGGATATTCGCCGTTGGCAAGTATGACGGCTTCGGGAGTATAGTGTTCACTTATCATTGTACGCTCATTAATTTTTTCCATTTAAAGTAGCCAAAGATAGCTATAATGGAGTAAAGTCCGTATAAAGCAGAAGTAAAATAAAGGTCTTTGTAGATATAAAGTCCGCAGCAGACAATATCCACAAGAATCCAGGCAAACCATTGCTCGACGTATTTACGTGCCAGCATCCACATGCCGACAATGCTCAATGCCGTGGTAAAACTATCCAGCCAGGGCACGTTACTGTCCGTATATTCGATCAGTATCCATGCAATGCCGATAAATGCAACAATAAATACCAGAAAAAGAGGTAAGTAACATTTCCATGGAGTATGCACGATAGGAAGGTCTTTGGGTTTGTCACCGGTTGAAGCATCTGCCGACTGTTGACCTTTCTTCTTTCTGTGTCCCCACATCCAGAAGAACCAACCGTAGATGGCAGCTATCAGATAGTAGATATTGATACCGAAATCGGCATACAGTCCTGCTTTGTAATATACGAAGATATAGATGGCAGGCATCACGATACCTGCTATCCAAAGGTAGATACTTGCCCGATACTCCAACCAAAGGTAGACTAGCCCGACAATCGTACCGAATATTTCTAGAAAATTCAATTCCATAATTCTGTGGTATTAAAAGCGGAAAGAAACATGTCCCATGACATTTGTTCCTGCCTGCGCTGCATATCCGGCATAGTTTCCCCGATTCTCCACCGTATCGGTGTAGTCGCTCGAGGCCCAACCATTGTTTTCATATTTTTCATTAAACAGATTATATACAGTGAACCCTACCGTGACTCCTTTCAACACCTTCTTAGGACGGAAGGAGTATGCCAGATTGAGGTTACTGACAAAATATTTATCAAGAGTCAATTCTTCTACTTCCGCATTTGTCATATACTGTTTGCTTACGAACTGCGATTGCAGAGCCGCTTCGAATCCCTTATAATTGAATGAGAAACGGTTGTTGAATAGAAAGTCGGGTGAGAAAGCGATGTGAGTGTCTTTATGCTTGATCTGAACAGTCGGGAGGGAAGTAGAACTGCCGTCTTCATTATAATGGTAGCCCGGCAGGCTTTCTACAAAATCCTGGATGCGGTTTTTGCTCCATGTAGCGTTTATATCCCATTGAAACCATTTACATGGTTTGATTCCCAGCATTAGCTCGACTCCCATACGATAACTGTCCGGCACGTTTTCGGTCAGTGCTTCACCGATGTCATTTAAAGCTCCGGTCAGAACCAGTTGGTCGGTATAATCCATGTAGTAGAAGTTTGCACCTGCTGTCAGCCATTGGTTGGCGAAAGTATATCCCGCTTCATAGTCGAGTAATTTTTCTGCTTTGGGATACGAATCCGGATCGCCATCCGTATAATTGTTTCTGGTCGGTTCCTTTTGAGCAACCGAGAAAGAGGCATAAACGCGATGGTTGGACGTGATGTTCCAGTTTAATCCTACTTTCGGGTTAAAGAAATCGAACTTCTTGTCTACTGCCAGTGGACGCAGGGCATTTTTGCTCCAGTCATATTTATCATTGTTGCCGTCGATGGTATAGTCGATGTGTCGATACTGAAGATCGGCATACGCGCTTAACCCGCTGGTGAGATCGTAGTTTGCTTTCAGATAAATATTACCATCGGTCTTTTGGGATTTATTGCGGTAATATTCATGGTCGGGAGATAGAGTGCCCACATAATTCTTCACCCAGGGAACTCTTCCGAAGTTATTGCCCCGGTATTGATTCAAACCACCTCCTAGAGACGCATTCAGCCTGTTGACTGTATAATTGAGAGAAAAAACGCCGCCACCGAATTTGTTGTCCATCTTCTTCTGACGGACTAAATCACTTTTGATTATTTCTGTTCCATCAATTGTGAATGGTTTCAGGCCATATTCTATAAGAGATCTGCCGTCTTTGTACTCTTCGTAATAGCCGTCGCCTTTGGTATAATGCAAGGCAACGTTCAAATTCCAGGCTGTCGAGAAAGTATGATTGAAGAGAAGTTGATAATTCTTTTGCAGATAATTATCCGTTTGGTCGTCATAAAAGTGCTTGTTGCCGTTGGCGTCGGTGTACATTTCACCACAGGGATTGTAGCGCCTGCCAAAATCCTCCATTTCCTTTTTGGTTGCGTATCCCCAGGCGTGATATGTCTTTTCTTTTCCGGCAAATGCAATCAGTTTCACAGATGTGTTTTCTGCAAAGTAGCCTCCTTGTAGGTAGTAAGAATTCAGGTCTACCGAAGCGCGGTCTATGTATCCGTCCGTACCGATATTGGAAAGACGAGCGTCAAACGTCCAATGATTATTGAGCAAACCGGTTCCCACTTTCACCGTTTCTTTGTGCGTGTTGAATGAACCGTATGAACCGTTGAATTCGGCATACGGCTTCATGGATGCACCTTCAGTCTGCATATTAACGCTGGCTCCGAAGGCACCTGCCCCATTGGTAGACGTACCTGCGCCGCGTTGCACTTGCATATCTTTTACGGAGGAAGAAAAGTCGGGCATATTTACCCAGAACAGATTATGGCTTTCAGCATCGTTCATCGGTATGCCGTTTACCGTGATGTTGATACGTGTACCGTCGGTTCCGCGCACGCGAAGAGTCGTGTAGCCGATACCTGCTCCTGCATCCGATGTAGTCAGCGTAGAAGGAGTCATGCTTAACAGATAAGGGATGTCCTGTCCGAAGTTAACCTTCTTCAATTCCGCTTTACCTATATTGGTGAATGCCACGGGAGTTTTGGCGGTGGCACGCGTGGATACTACCTGCACTTCTTGCAGGTTTACTACTCTCATACTATCCTTTACACTCGTCTGTGCATGAACAGTGATGCCTACGCCCGATAAGGCGATGGCCATCCATACAATTTTTTTCATCTTGCTTACTAATTAGTTCTCTACGCCGGCATTACCCGGATCAGATTCTATGGGTATGTTCTCA
>ERZ1504287.419-NODE-419-length-9375-cov-8.764056_pt1 | contig 9375 bp, 7 predicted proteins | sample MGYA00571868_ERZ1504287 | MGnify/ENA primary metagenome ERZ1504287 (study PRJEB39906, sample SAMEA3182071) | gut metagenome | biome: human; feature: gut; material: Stool; isolation source: human stools | place: Canada | collected 2011-12-06 ... | reverse complement strand
CTTGTTCTTTCAATGAAAACGTCTTGTTCTTTTTTTTAAAGACCTTGTTCTTTTCTGAAAGGAACAAGACGTTTGAAAGGTTAGTAACGTGCATACCGGAAGGTTAGTAACGTGTCACCTCATACGTTACTAATGTGTGGGTTGTAAGGTTAGTAATGTTACAGGTGAAAGATTATATATCCTACAAGCAATACATATAATGGATGTTTGTGATTGCCCCGCATCTATTTTGCAGAGAGCCATGAAGTGACTTTCTTCATAAAATAAAATTGGAGGAAAACAAGTCCGTCTTCCTCCAATGATTTTTAGATATCATCTCTTCCGTCTATTCTTTTGGGGTGTTTCTTCTATTATTGGCACTGGGCGTACCGTTCTTTTTCCCCTTATAATTGCCTTGTTTTCTGGAACTGCCACCTTTGTGATTGCTACGACCGGCGCCACTTCGCGGGTTGTATTCGGGCGCTTCTCCCAATTCCTCGGGAACCGGGATTTTATAGATATTCCTACCCAAGAAATTTTCAATAGCTTTGAATTGGGTCTGCTCTTTCTCACTGACAAAAGTAATGGCGCAACCATCATGGTTGGCACGAGCTGTACGGCCGATGCGGTGTACATAATCCTCGCTGTCATGTGGTACATCGTAGTTGATTACCAAACGAATATCGTCAATGTCTATTCCTCGCGAAACAATATCGGTAGCAATCAGGATATTGATTCTGCCACTTTTGAATTCACGCATAATCTGTTCCCGCTGGGACTGCTCCAAGTCTGAATGCATTTCACCTACGTTCAGTTTCATCCGCTTGAATGCTTGTGTCACCTCCTTTACTTTCAATTTGGAAGAGGCAAAGATAATGACCCGTTCAGGTGTTTGATCCTGGAACAGGGATTGAATAATTCCCAATTTCTGGCGTTCATAACAGATATAAGCCGTTTGGATAATCTTTTCCGCAGGTTTTGAGACCGCTAATTTTATTTCTACCGGATTGTTTAAGATCGTTTTTGCCAATTGTTGTATTTTAGCCGGCATAGTGGCCGAGAACATGATGGTCTGACGTTCTTTCGGCAGATATTTCACTATTTGCATAATGTCATCCGAGAATCCCATATCCAGCATACGGTCCGCTTCATCAAGAATAAAGAAAGAAACTTTAGACAAGTCTACGTAACCTAGGCTGAGATGACTTATCAGACGTCCCGGAGTAGCAATGACTACATCGGCCCCCAAAGTTAAACCTTTCTTTTCTTGCTCGAAGCGCACACCATCGTTTCCTCCGTAAACAGCTACGCTGGATGCCGGTAGAAAATAAGAGAAACCTTCCATTTGCTGGTCTATCTGTTGCGCTAATTCGCGTGTGGGTGACATGATCACACAATTGATGGCATCTTCCGGATATCCGCCTTTGCTTAATTGATTAAGAACGGGCAAAAGGTATGCGGCAGTCTTGCCGGTTCCGGTCTGTGCCACTCCGATCAAATCTTTTCCTTCAAGAATGACCGGTATGGTATGTTCTTGTACAGGAGTGCATTCTTCAAATCTCATGGCATCTAATGCCTGAAGCACCCCTTCTTCTAAATTTAGTTCTGAAAATTTCATATATATAGTTACTTCTTTCTTTAGAGTTTGCCACGTTCTTCCAGGTAAGAGTCCTTGAAACCTAGGAAATAGAGGACGCCGTCCAATCCGATCGTATTAATGGACTGTTGTGCGTTAGCCACTACTTTGGGTTTTGCATGGAATGCTATACCCAGGCCGGCTTCGGACAACATGGGTAAGTCATTCGCTCCATCTCCTACAGCAATAGTTTGTGCTATGTCCACACGTTCTACTTGAGCGATCAGTTTCAGCAGTTCGGCTTTACGTTTTCCGTCAACTACATCTCCCAGATATCTTCCGGTTAATTTGCCATTTACTATTTCCAGTTCATTGGCATATACGTAATCTATGCCGAATTTATCTTTCAGATAATTACCAAAATAGGTGAATCCACCGGATAGGATGGCTATTTTGTAACCATATCTTTTCAACACGAACATCAGACGTTCCACACCTTCGGTGATGGGAAGGTTTTCTGCGATTTCTTTCATTACGCTTTCATCCAGTCCTTTCAGCAAAGCCACCCGTTCTGTGAAGCTTTCTATGAAATCAATTTCTCCACGCATAGCGCGTTCTGTGATTTCTCGTACTTGGTCACCCACACCGGCGCGTTCGGCTAATTCATCTATACACTCTGTCTGTATCAATGTGGAATCCATATCGAAACAAATCAAGCGTCGCATACGTCGGTACATATTGTCCAGTTGGAAAGAAAAGTCCATTTCCAGGTCACTGCTCAGTTTCATTAACGCCTGTTGCATTTCTTCCCGTTGGTGGGGGGTGCCACGGACGGAGAATTCGATACAAGCCCGTACATTCGCTTTCCGCTCATCCAATGGAATACGCCCTGTAAGACGTTTGATAGCATCAATATTTAAACCTTGTTCCGCTAATATTCCTGTGACTGCTGCGATTTGTTTGGCTGTCAGCTTGCGTCCCAGTAAAGTCAGGATGTACCGGTTCTTGCCTTGCATATTTACCCATTCCTCATATTCTTCCACAGTAACGGGATAGAAACGGATATTGATGCCTAATGCGGAAGCTTTAAATAGCAACTCTTTCATGATATTACCTGAATCTTTTTCCTGGCTTTTGAATAAAATGCCTAATGACAGGGTGCTATGAATATCGGCCTGGCCAATATCCAAAATGGTAACATCATACTTTGACAAAATCTCCGTAATGGAAGCGGTTAATCCCGGCCGATCAAGACCGGTAATTCTGATTAAAATAAGTTCAGTATTATTATTCATACTTTGTGGTTGCTATTTACATATTGCAAAAGTACGTAAATAAATCCTTATCAGCTATATTTTCTGCATTCTTTTTTCTCGATGAAAAGGATGATTTTATGCTATATAACATATTTTTTGAGAAAAAATCTTGGAGTTGATTTCAAAACTCCTTACCTTTGTCGCAGATTTCTAATTTAAATGGTATTGATCATCAGTACTAAAGATAATGTTCCGGGTGGAAATCACTGTTTAAGGGCAGTCTCGGATAGTATTAACTAAGATCGAATTACATGATTAAAAATGTAAAGTGGATTTTTGTTGTATTAATTATTAGTTCCTTGATTTCATTCTCTTTTGTAGGGAAAAACACGCCGACAGAAGGCTTGACCATAGGAGACAAGGCTCCTACATTTACTATCTGTGGCGAAAAGCAGTTGATTGACTTGAAGGATTTAAGAGGTAAATATGTACTGCTAAGTTTTTGGGCCAGCTATGATGCTCTGTCAAGGATGCAGAATGCTACTTTGAATCATGCCATCGCGCAGGCCGACAATGTAGAAATGGTTTCCGTTTCATTTGATGAATACAAGTCGATATTTAACGAAACCATTAAAAAAGACCAGATATCAACTTCTAATTGTTTTGTGGAATTGGCTGGTGTTTCATCGGATCTATATCAGACTTATCGCTTGAAAAGAGGCTTTAAGAACTTTTTGTTAGATGAAAATGGCGTTATTGTTGCCAAGGATATCACCGTATCCGAACTCTCTTCTTATTTGAATTGAGAGAACATTTCCGAAAGGAAGAAAAATACAACAAAAATGATTACCGTGGATTCTCAATGGAATCTGCGGTTGATTTTACTATATGGTATTTTATTGACTTACATCATTTATCATTCACAATCAAATGCTTACCTTTACGGCGGATAAATAAAAAGGTTATGAAACAGATTAAGAATATTGTGTTTGATTTCGGCGGGGTTATCATTAGCTTTGACCGTGAACAGGCTGTAAAGGCGTTTGAGCGGATAGGAGTGAGGGAAGCGGACAGTTTATTAGGGAAATACCATCAGCAGGGGATTTTTCAGGAAGTAGAAAATGGGAACATGGACGCTGAAACTTTCCGCTGTGAATTGAGTAAAATTTGTGGGAAAGAATTGACTTATCAAGATGTGGAAAATGGGTGGAAAGGATTTGTTACGGACGTGCCGCAATATAAATTGGATTACTTGAATGAGCTTCGTAAGAAGTACAAGGTATATATATTGAGCAACACCAATCCTTATGTGATGGGATGGGCGAGGAGTAATGCATTTACTTCTGCGGGAAAGCCATTGGACGCTTATGTTGATAAGATTTACACTTCCTACGAAGCCGGTTCCACCAAGCCGGATCCTGGCATCTTTAACTATATGATAAAAGATAGTAAACTGAATCCGGCTGAAACAATATTTGTAGATGACGGTGCGGCCAATATTGTTATTGGTAAAGAACTGGGCTTTATTACGATGCAACCGGAGAACGGCGAGGATTGGCGTCAAAAACTAGAAAAGCTCCTATAATTATTTAGGAGCTTTTCTGTATAAATAGATAGCAATAAATGTGTAAAGTATATTAGGAATCCATACCGCTATAATAGGAGGGGTGTTTCCGTTGACAGCAAAGGTTGCTGACACTGTTTGGAACAAAATGTATGAAAAACTAAGTGCTAACCCTACTCCTAAATGCAGTCCCATTCCTCCTTTCATTTTTCTGGATGATAAGGAAACACCAATGGTTGTCAAGATAAAAGCGGCAAAGGACATGGCTATACGTTGGTAATATTCAATTTCAAATTCCTTTATGTTGGCGAACCCGCGTCTTTTCTGCTTGTCTATATATTCTTTCAGTTCAGGGCTTGTCATGGTTTGTTGCTGCCCTTTCATAATCAGGAAATCTTGAGGCTCCATTTTAATGATCGTATCCAAACGGTCACCACGAGTGATTTTTTCACGCATACCTTCCATCTCACGTATCATATAGTTCTTGATTGTCCATTTGTGTACAGATGCTGTATCATAAGTGACACTTCGGGCAGTAAGGTGGGCAACTAGTTTCTTGTCATCAAACTTGTCTAAGGAGAAGCGGTATCCCGTTTTATTATAATTTTCATAACGTTCTATGTAGGCAATGACCCCGCTGTCTACTTCCAGTTGCACATTCCGCACATATTCCTGTTTCTTTTTTTTCTTATAACGGTCCTCAAAATCCAAACGGGTTACATTTCCCTTAGGTATGACGTATGCTCCCAGTCCGAAAGTAACAACGGAAATGATTGCAGCCGAAATCATATAGGGCCGCATCATTCGTTTAAAACTCATTCCGGTGGAGAACATGGCAATGATTTCCGAGTTTTCTGCCAGCTTGGAAGTAAAGAAGATAACAGCGATAAAGACAAACAAGGGGCTGAACAGATTGGAGAAGTAAGGGATGAAGTTCATGTAATAATCAAATACAATCGCTTTCAGCGGGGCTTTATTATTGATGAACCTGTCTATATTTTCGTTCACGTCAAACACTACTGCAATGGAGATAATCAATGCAATAGCGAAAAAGTAGGTTCCCAGAAACTTCTTAATGATATATATGTCCAGTCTTTTCACCCATTTATCCAGTTTCAGCCAACTGATATTCGGCTTCCACCATTTTTTATCCTTTGGGGATGAATCTGTGTTTGTCTTGAACCAATTCTTCATTTCTAGTAATTTATAATCTTGTAGATAAGCGTTTTACCATCATTGGTTTCCACGTAGAGAAATCTCCTGCAATGATGTGTTTACGGGCCTCGCCTGCTAGCCACAGGTAGAATGCCAAGTTGTGGATAGAAGCGATTTGCATGGCCAGCAGTTCTTGTGCGTGGAACAGATGGCGCAAGTAAGCACGGCTGTACATGGTATCTACATACGATGCCCCTTCGGCCTCGATAGGAGAATAATCATCCTCCCATTTCTTGTTGCGCATGTTCATTATGCCGTTTTTAGTGAACAACATTCCATTGCGTCCGTTCCGGGTCGGCATTACACAATCAAACATATCTACACCGCGTTCTATACCCTCCAGTATATTTACCGGTGTACCGACTCCCATCAGATAGCGGGGCTTGTCTTTGGGTAAGATTTCATTGACAACCTCTATCATTTCGTACATTTTCTCGGTTGGCTCACCTACGGCTAGGCCACCGATGGCGTTTCCGTCAGCTCCCTTGGAGGCAATATATTCCGCTGATTGTTTGCGTAAGTCGGGATAAACACAGCCTTGCACTATGGGAAATAATGACTGTTGATAACCATATTTGGGATCGGTTTCGTTGAAATGTTTTATGCAACGGTCCAGCCAACGATGGGTAAGCTGCATTGATTTTTTTGCGTATTCATAATCTGCGGTTCCTGGAGTACATTCGTCAAAAGCCATCATGATATCTGCACCGATAGTCCGTTCAATGTCCATCACCCGTTCAGGAGTGAACAAGTGCTTCGAACCGTCTATATGTGAGCGAAATTCCACACCTTCTTCTCTCATTTTGCGGATACCTGATAAAGAGAATACCTGAAAACCACCACTATCAGTCAGCATAGGACGGTCAAAACCATTGAATTTATGTAGACCTCCGGCACGTTCTATTATATCCAGTCCCGGTCGCAAATACAGGTGGTAAGTGTTTCCTAGGATTATCTGCGCTTTAATGTCCTCTTTCAACTCATGCAAATGCACGCCCTTCACCGTTCCCAATGTGCCTACAGGCATAAAGATGGGGGTTTCTATTTGCCCGTGGTCAGTCGTTATCAATCCGGCACGGGCATTCGATTTAGGGTCTGTATATTGTAAGTCAAAAGTCATATTTATTTCTTTTCTTCTGTTTTTTGATTGGTAATATTAAAATCAATGGCACCGTTTACTTTTTCATTGGTGAGAGCTAAAGCCAATACTTCCTTAATATCCGTGACATAATGGAATGTCAGTCCTTCTAGATACATCGGCTGAATTTCTTCAATGTTCTTGCGGTTTTCCTCACATAAAATGATGTCTTTGATTCCGGCACGTTTGGCGGCTAGAATCTTTTCCTTGATACCGCCTACGGGCAGGACTTTTCCACGTAATGTGATCTCGCCTGTCATTGCCAGGTTTGCTTTTACTTTACGCTGGGTGAGGGCGGATGCCAATGACGTCACCATGGTGATACCGGCTGACGGACCATCTTTGGGGATAGCTCCTTCAGGTACATGGATGTGGATATTCCAATTGTCAAAGATATCCTCCTGTAAATTCAGCAGTTTGGTATGTGCCTTAAGATATTCCAAAGCCAGCATAGCCGATTCTTTCATTACATCACCCAAGTTCCCGGTCAACGTCAGTTTACCGCCTTTTCCTTTGCTCAAACTGGTTTCTACAAACAAGATCTCACCTCCGACAGCTGTCCACGCCAGCCCTGTGACAACACCGGCGTATTCATTTCCTTGATATTTGTCACGGCTATATTCTGGCGTGCCTAGGTATTTGCGTACATCGGCAGGTTTTATTTCATGCATCACTTCATAGCCGTCACGTGCAAATTCCAACGCTATTTTACGCATTACCTTGTTTATCTTCTTCTCAAGTTCGCGTACCCCACTTTCACGAGTATAATTTTCTACAATACATTCCAAGGCAGCTTTAGAGAACTTCACATATTCTTTTTTAATGCCGTTGGCTTCCAGTTCTTTGGGGACAAGATGCCGGCGAGCTATTTCTACTTTTTCTTCTGTGATATATCCGCTGACCTCTATCAACTCCATACGGTCCAGCAGAGCAGGAGGGATGGTGCTCAAATTGTTTGCCGTAGCGATGAACATTACTTTAGACAAGTCGTAATCTACATCCAAATAGTTATCGTGGAAAGTGTTGTTCTGTTCGGGGTCAAGCACTTCCAGCATAGCGGAACTGGGATCTCCGCGGTGGTCACTGCCCAGTTTGTCTATTTCGTCCAAAATGATAACCGGATTAGAGGACTCGGCTTTTATCAAACTTTTGATGATACGGCCCGGCATGGCACCGATATAAGTTTTACGATGGCCACGGATCTCGGCTTCGTCATGCACACCACCCAATGACATACGTACATATTTACGTTTCAATGATGCCGCTATGGAACGCCCTAAAGAAGTTTTACCGACTCCCGGAGGACCATAAAGGCAGATGATGGGTGATTTCATATCACCTTTTAGTTTCAGCACTGCTAAATGTTCAAGGATACGCTCCTTTACTTTCTCTAGTCCGTAGTGGTCTTTGTTCAATGTCTTTTCGGCATTACTTATATTCAGGTTGTCAGTGGTAAAGACATTCCAAGGTAATCCTAACAGGGTTTGCAAATAGGTAAGTTGCACATTGAAATCTGGTGATTGGGAATTTGTCCTTTCCAATTTGGAAACTTCTTTTTCAAAAAGTTCTGCCATTTCCGAACTCCATTTTTTGGTTCTTCCTTTTTGGCGGAGTTCATCTATCTCATCTTCCTGTCCGGCACCCAGTTCATCCTGTATGTTTTTAATTTGTTGCTGCAAGAAATATTCGCGTTGCTGACGGTCAATATCTTCGCGTGTACGCATTTGAATGCTTTGTTTGATATCAGCCAATTGTACTTCACGATTTAAGATCTTGACCAGCATATACAGGCGGCTTTGCAAATCGCCAGCTTTTAGCAATTTTATCTTTTCTTCTACCGGAATAGGGAAGTTTGCACAAATAAAGTTTACCAAAATTTCCGGATTGTCCAAGTTCTTGATTGCAAAAACAGTATCCGGGCTCATCTTCTCGGAAGCCTCTATGAACTTGCTCGTCAAATCCTTGCAGGTGTCAATCAATGCTTTGAATTCGTCCGTTTCCAGTTGGTCATTTGCCTCTGGAATAGGAGTCACTATTCCTTTCAAATATGGAGATGTTTTTGTGATACTGTCCAAATGTACTTTGGGCCCGTTTGACTGCATAATTACTGTGGTATTTCCACCTGGCATTTCGAATACACGGAGAATCTTCCCAATAACTCCTACATGGTACACATCATTAAAACCAGGATCATCCATGTCACCCTGTATCTGACAAACTACCGCTATGGGAAGTTTTTTCTTGTATGCAGCATTTACCAATTTCAATGTGCTGGGGCGTCCAATGGTTACAGGCATTACTACAGATGGAAACATTACCATGTTGCGTAAAGGCATAACAGGTATTTCTTTATTAAATTCCATAGCAGTTACTTCATCCGGATCCGTTTGGATTTCAGCTAACATAGAGATGTCATCGTTATCAGTATTCAACAAAATATCCTCTTTCTTATTCCTCTTCATAATTTATTCCTCTTGTGTTAAATTGAGCCCAATGCCCAAAACGGGGACAAAGTTAATCATTCCTTGTCGAATAAGGAAAATTCATGGGAACTAATTGAGTTTTAAAAATCAAATATTTCCTAATAATTGGAGTAATTAAATGGATTTTTCTATTTTTGACAGCTAATTTAATAAATATAGTATGC
>ERZ1504287.395-NODE-395-length-9869-cov-6.762686_pt1 | contig 9869 bp, 4 predicted proteins | sample MGYA00571868_ERZ1504287 | MGnify/ENA primary metagenome ERZ1504287 (study PRJEB39906, sample SAMEA3182071) | gut metagenome | biome: human; feature: gut; material: Stool; isolation source: human stools | place: Canada | collected 2011-12-06 ... | reverse complement strand
GCAATTACAGAGATAAAGATGAATTCGATTATGCTCCGCTGGACTTCGAAGATGCTGTAGACTCTTATGACAAAGTGTTGGAGATTACCGGAGAAATCACAGGAGAAATCATTGCCCCTAACGCAGAAGGTGTAGACGAAGAAGGTCCTCACTGTGCCAATGGTCGCGTAGAATATGCATCAGGAACCAAACAGAACCTGGACGCAATGGTAAAAGCCGGCTTGAACGGTATGACCATGCCACGTAAGTTCGGCGGTCTGAACTTCCCGATCACCCCGTACACCATGTGTGCAGAAATCGTGGCTGCTGCCGATGCAGGTTTCGGAAACATCTGGTCATTGCAGGACTGTATCGAAACTCTTTATGAGTTTGGCAATCCCGACCAACACAGCCGCTTTATCCCACGCATCTGCCAAGGTGAAACGATGTCAATGGACTTGACAGAACCGGATGCTGGTTCCGACCTTCAATCTGTTATGCTGAAAGCTACTTACAGCGAAAAAGACGGATGCTGGTTACTGAACGGTGTGAAACGTTTCATCACAAATGGTGACGCGGATATTCACCTCGTACTGGCACGTTCGGAAGAAGGAACGAGAGACGGCCGTGGTTTGTCTATGTTCATCTATGACAAGCGTCAGGGTGGCGTGAACGTACGTCGTATCGAAAACAAACTCGGTATCCACGGTTCTCCTACCTGCGAATTGGTATATAAGAATGCAAAAGCTGAACTTTGCGGTGACCGCAAACTCGGTTTGATTAAATACGTAATGGCTCTGATGAACGGTGCCCGTCTGGGTATTGCCGCACAATCTGTAGGATTGAGCCAGGCAGCTTACAATGAAGGTTTGGCATACGCCAAAGACCGTAAGCAGTTCGGAAAAGCAATTATCGAATTCCCGGCTGTGTATGACATGCTGGCTATCATGAAAGGCAAACTGGATGCCGGACGTGCTTTACTGTATCAAACATCTCGCTACGTAGACATCTACAAAGCATTGGACGACATCGCCCGCGAACGTAAACTGACTCCGGAAGAACGCCAGGAACAGAAGAAATATGCTAAATTAGCAGACAGCTTTACTCCGCTGGCTAAAGGTATGAACTCTGAATATGCGAACCAAAACGCTTACGACTGTATTCAGATTCACGGCGGTTCAGGTTTCATGATGGAATATGCTTGCCAACGCATCTACCGCGACGCACGTATCACCAGCATCTACGAAGGAACTACCCAGTTGCAGACAGTAGCCGCTATCCGTTACGTAACCAATGGTTCGTACATCGCTACCATCCGCGAGTTCGAAACCATTCCTTGCTCACCGGAAATGGAACCGCTGATGTCTCGTCTGAAAAAGATGGCTGACAAATTCGAAGCAAGCACCAATGCAGTGAAAGAAGTACAAGATCAGGAATTGCTTGACTTCACCGCTCGCAAACTGGTGGAAATGGCTGCTGACATTATCATGTGTCACCTGTTGATTCAAGATGCCAGCAAGGCTTCCGAACTGTTCTCCAAATCTGCACATGTATATTTGAACTATGCAGAAGCGGAAGTAGAAAAGCACTCAAACTTCATCGAAAACTTCGATAAAGAAGACTTGGCATTCTACAAAAAGTAATAAATACTCTATCAAATCTCATAAAAGCATCCCTTCTTAGGAAGTGGATGCTTTTTTATTTGTCACATTCTATTATTTTTCATTATTATTCTATACATTTGTCAGTGAGATAAGTAATTTTTAATCGACAACTCTATATAAGAATAGAAATATGGCACTCAAACCTTCATATAACGACAAACTGCATTTACCGGGTTTATCAAAAACAGAAATCCTTATACTAGCTCTCGAAGCTTCGCAAAAGCTGGAGTGGAATATCGAGGAAGTGACTCCGGAAGGAGCACGATTCGAAGTCCCGTTCAATATGTATTCTCATGGAGAGGAAATAACCTTCACCATAGAACCGGGAAGCGACGGAGAAGTAGCTGTGCGCAGCCAATCTTCTTCCGTACAATTTGTAGACTATGGAAAGAACAGAAAAAATATACAAAAGCTACGGGAGACGATGGAAGAAATAAAAACATCCCTTACCCCGGAAGAGCTAACCCAAAAGGCAAAAGATTTCGAGGAAGAGTGTAACCGTCCGCTCACAGAAGAAGAGAAAGCCTATCTGGAAGAAGAAAAGAAAAGGAACTCTTTCTGGTCGTTCTTTATTCCCCGCAAAGGTTTTATGGCAACACCTATCCTGATAGACCTCAACATCCTTGTATTTATTGTGATGATTGCATCCGGAGTGGGAATCATGTCTCCTTCCACCTTATCACTGCTGAAATGGGGAGCCGACTTCGGGCCGCTGACCCTTACAGGCGACTGGTGGCGTGCAGTGACCTGCAACTTCATACATATCGGTGCTTTTCATCTACTAATGAATATGTACGCTTTCATGTACGTAGGACTTCTACTGGAAGGACTGATAGGAAGCCGTCGGATGTTCATGTCTTATTTACTGACCGGATTATGCTCGGCGGTATTCAGTCTTTATATGCACGGAGAGACAATCAGTGCCGGAGCCTCCGGAGCCATCTTCGGACTCTACGGTATATTCCTCGCCTTCCTGTTCTTTCATCGCATCGCAAAGGAACAACGGAAAGCGTTATTGACCAGTATCCTTATTTTTGTCGGTTACAATCTGGTTTATGGCATGAAAGCCGGGATTGATAACGCCGCACATATCGGCGGATTATTAAGCGGTTTCCTACTGGGAATCATTTATGTATGCAGCTATAAATTTGAAAAAGCCGATGCACAACGCACCGTTTCAATCCTTGGGGAGCTTGGTATCTTTTGTATTTTCCTGTTCAGCTTCTTGATGCTTTGCAAGAACGTTCCCCCTCTTTATCAGGACATACGCGGCGAATGGGAAAGCGGTATTGTAGAAGCCTATCTGAATGGTGAACTGGAAGAAGAAAACGAAAACGGTAACCAATCAGGCAGGGAAACTGCCAACAGTTCTTCTACCAGTCAATATCCACCATACGTTCCGGTAGGCAATAACGATACATGGCTTTCTTATTACGATGCAGAAACAAATTTCAGTTGCCAGTATCCTACCAACTGGAGGAAAATAACAGGAGCGAAAGGATTGACTCCCAGCGCAGAACCTCCGTTGCTTAGGCTCGTCAACGGCGCCAACCAACTGACGGTTACTGCTCTGACCTACGATACACAAAAAGAGTTTGAACATATAAAGAAGTTATCGCTCACTCTCCCGCGAAACGCACAAGGAGAACCAGCGGAAGACTATAAGCAGAGCAATGTCAACATCAACGGGCTATCCATGACAAGAACTACAAACCCTCTGCACATCGGAGCTCCTGATGAACCGGGAGAAGACATACAACAAATTGTATTACACTATTTCCAAGAAAGCAAGAAGCGAACTTTTACCATTGTTATGCTTGTCTATGACGAAGAAGCCGAAACCGATCTGAATGCTATTACATCAAGTATTCAGATCACCCAATAAAGAGAATATGAGAGTATATGTCCAAGTCAAACAGTTAGGAAAGCGAAAGTGCAATATCGAAAAGATTCCTGTCGATTTTCCTGTTCCGCCTGTCGATGTACAGGGGTTGATTGAAGCCATCGTCAGTTGGCAAGTCTGTGAATATAATGAACGCTTGCAACAAAGCGAAGTACTGAAATACCTCACACAGGAAGAAGTGGAAAATAAAGCAGCTTCCGGCAAGGTTAGTTTTGCAGTAAACTATAACGGCAAACCTCCCGCAGAAGTAGAAGCAATCACCAATGCCCTGCAATCTTACGAGGACGGAATTTTCCGTATCTTCATTGACGATACGGAAACTGAAGACTTATCCTCTCCCACCGGACTCAAAGAAGAATCTACCATCACCTTCATCCGATTGGCTATGCTGTCGGGAAGACTTTACTAATCATTTTCTTATAATCATGAGACTCATTTATAATGACGCATTAAACAAACGGATTGCTCCGTACCTGGAAAGGTTAACGAAAAAGAGAACCAGTTTAGACAAAGAGACAATGACACTGTTGGATGTATTTATGCAATACTTCAACATGGATACCCGGTATGGCACATACAGCGATAAACTAGAGCCTTGCATCATACATATTATTCAGGAAGAGAAGATAAAAAGTGTTGCCAATCTTTTCGACGGAAAGTTGAACAAAGTGCTCCGTTATCTATTGGGAGACGAATATGCCAACCTGTTCCACACCTATCTGAAGCTCAAAGCACGGTGTCCGTACACTCATGGATATTCGCGCCGGTCACAGCGGTCGGCGAATCCCCTTCTGCATTTCAGTCACATCATAGATGCGCTGACGGAATTTCTAAAACTACGTGCCACCGGATTCAGCGAACAAGCCATACTGAACGGAGGAAACACTCCGGAAGAAATAGAGACATACAAGGATGCGATAAACTGCCAAAACTGGATGGCCGCCCAAATAGCAGAAGGCAACCAAACTGTCATTGAATACCTCAACAACGTATTGACCAGCGAGAATAATGCCAACCGCCTCAACCAGGGACATCTCCAGGCTATCGCCGTAAGCGGTTACCGCCCGTTGCTGGAACTGGAAGGGAAGTTACTGCTGGCAGCCAAACTGCAGGAAGGTCTCCGTCAAGCTATCGTGGAAACGATGGACGAAGGATGCCCCGAAAGTTATCTCCATCTTTTCTCGGTGATCTGCGACAACGGCCTGCAACGATTTGCCTCCGTGAAACGCGGCATTGCAGTCTGTACGGGTATCGGAGAACAAGACAGCAGCGAGCGTATCACCAACAAATATGTGGAACTGATCCGCCGTTTTCTGAACGACCGGGAAGAAGCACGCAAAGCCCTCCAAAGCAAAGATACGGTCGAACTTTATCTGGCTCTATGGAGTATCGGATTCTATAATACGGAAGAAATCCAGGCACTCGTTCCGGGAATAATTAAAGACGGTGCCAAATATCAGGTGCAGACCTTACTTTACTTTTTACGCTGTACGCAATACTCCGGCATGAACCACCGTATCAGTAAAGATGCTTTTGAAAAATGGTATAACGAACCGTCGGTGGTGGCGGCTATCCTACCGTTGTATCTATCCGGGCTCTATCTTAGCCGGTACGGAGGACATAAGGACGCCCCGTCGCTCCATGATTATTTTGATAGCAAAGAAGAAGCGATCCGTCATTATGACTATCTGAAGAACGTCTATCAGTCCATCTCTGCCAAAGAGATTTATTCTCCATACGTATTCCCCTGGGAAAGTGCAGAGCTCACCCGTTCGGAAATCGTTCTCAAGATGGCGTATATCACCTGGATGACCAACGACTCTGCATTGAAAGACGATCTTTGCACCTCTCTGCCTTCTTTGGATACCTATATGCGGGCAGGCTATATCGGTGTCGTATTAAATCCCCCGACCAGCCATTTACAGGAAGAATATGTGCTGCAATCACTGGGCGACCGTTCGCAGGACGTTCGTGACGAAGCCTACAAAGTCTTGTCCGAGATGACCTTGTCGCCCGAACAGAATCAGAAAGTAGAAGAGTTGCTGCGCTTCAAATATAGTGAGATGCGTATCAACGCCATCAATCTATTGATGAAACAGCCGAAAGAACAATTGTCCGGCAGTATCCGCCGCTTACTAACAGACAAGGTTGCTGAACGCCGCCTGGCCGGATTGGATATGATGAAGACTATTCACAATATAGAATTCGTGCAAGATACCTATGAGGAACTAATCCCTGCCGTCAAAGAAATTCAGAAACCGAACGCGAAAGAAAAAGTGTTGATAGAATCTCTGATCGGCGACGGAACGGAAAAGAACACCGCACAGCACTATACCAAAGATAACGGCTTCGGTCTGTACGACCCGGCTCTTGAAGTCAATCTGCCGGAGATTACCCAGGATAAAGGATTCAACGTGAAAAAAGCATTCGAATTCATTTGTTTCGGAAGGGCCAAACTTGTATTTAAAAAACTAAGCAAATACATCGAAATCTATAAGAATGAAGAGTTCAAGAATGGGTACGGAGAAGCACGCCTGGTAGGCAACAGTGTCCTGATAAACTGGAGCAACTACGGAGGATTGAGCGGACTCGGTTTCCCGGAACTGTGGAAGGCCTTCTACGAAGAAGAAATAGGAAGCTATGACAAATTACTGATGATGAGTTTCATGCTTGCATCGACAGGTGCCCCAAAAGACGATGACGACTACGATGAAGAGGATGAAGAAGACATCAAGGCAGACCAGAAATCAAGCAACACTTTCGAGCCGCTTGTCAACCGGATGTATGCCGGCATCACTTACCGCGGATTGCAGAAGGAACTCCGCAAGATGCCGTACTACGAACAGATGAGTGATATTATCGAAGCATTGTCATACGAGTACAAAGACGAAGCAGTCTACCAACGATTGGCTGTCAATATGCTACTCCAACTGTTGCCTTTGCTGAATACTAAAAACATTTTCCGCCAGTACACCAACAAGCATGCATGGCTTCGGGACAAACTGGAATATGGAGAAAAAGAGATCATTTATCCGATACATAACAACAAGTTCGTAAACTTCTGGCTTGAAATGCCTCAAAAGCCCATGAGTGATGATCTGTTTATCCGCTACTTCACGGTGCGCTACCAACTTTACAAGCTCACCAACTACATGGAACACACACCCGAACTGGAAGAAACAGACTCTTACCTTCATGCCACAGACTTCGCCCGTGCATGGATGCTCGGAATCATCCCGACAGAAGAAGTATACCGCGAAATGATGGGACGCATCAGCTCGCCCGCCCAGATCAAGGCAATTACCACGGTATTGAACGACAACGTTCGTTTCAATAAGGAAAAAGAAAGATACGCCGACATCAAAAACGTCGATTTCTCTCTCTTCCGTTCTCTTGCACAGAAGATAGTAGACCGGATTCTTGAAATCGAACTAAAACGGGGAGACTCCGAGACACAAGTAACCAGCCTTGCAGAGGAATTAAGTTATATTTATGGAGCGGACACATTTATCCACATTCTGCAAGCATTCGGCAAAGATACGTTCATACGCGACAGCTACAACTGGGGCAGCACTAAACGAGGCGTATTGAGCAGCTTGCTCCATGCTTGCCATCCTCTACCAACAGATACCAGCGAAAACCTGAAGAAACTGGCGAAGCAAGCCGAAATCAGTGACGAACGACTGGTAGAAGCCGCCATGTTCGCTCCGCAATGGATTGAACTGACCGAAAAGGCAATAGGCTGGAAAGGACTGACAAGTGCCGCCTATTATTTCCACGCCCATACCAATGAAACATGTGACGACAAGAAAAAAGCAATCATCGCCCGCTACACTCCTATCGACGTGGAAGACTTGCGGGAAGGTGCTTTTGATATCGACTGGTTCAGGGATGCATTTAAGACAATTGGCAAACGACGCTTCGAAGTAGTCTACAATGCCGCCAAATATATCTCATGCAGCAATAGCCATACCCGTGCCCGCAAGTTTGCCGATGCCACCAACGGCGCGGTGAAAGCGGCAGATGTAAAGAAAGAAATAGTTGCCAAACGCAACAAAGACTTATTGATGAGCTACGGCCTCATTCCATTGGGACGGAAACCGGACAAAGAACTGCTGGATCGTTATCAATACCTGCAAAAGTTCCTGAAAGAGAGTAAGGAATTCGGTGCTCAAAGGCAGGAAAGCGAAAAGAAAGCGGTAAACATCGCCTTGCAAAACCTGGCACGCAACTCCGGCTACGGAGACGTTACCCGTCTGACCTGGAGCATGGAAACGGAACTAATCAAAGAACTTCTCCCCTACCTGTCTCCCAAAGAGATAGACGGCGTAGAAGTGTATGTACAAATCAACGAGGAAGGCAAATCGGAGATTAAACAAATCAAAGACGGCAAAGAGCTCAACAGTATGCCCGCCAAACTGAAAAAGCATCCGTATATAGAAGAACTGAAAGCGGTACACAAAAAGCTGAAAGACCAGTATACCCGCTCCCGCGTGATGCTGGAACAGGCGATGGAAGACTGTACCCGTTTTGAAGAAAGCGAATTGCGCAAGTTGATGCAGAACCCTGTCATCTGGCCATTGTTGAGACATCTTGTCTTTATCTGTAACGGACAGACGGGCTTCTACACCGACGGATTGCTGGTGACTGTGAATGCCGTTTGCCTACCGTTAAAACCGAAAGACGAGTTACGCATCGCCCATCCCACAGACTTGTACGCAAGTGGTGACTGGCACGCCTATCAGAAATTCCTGTTCGACAAAGCAATCCGCCAGCCTTTCAAACAGGTGTTCCGTGAACTCTATGTTCCGACTCCGGAAGAAGTGGAAGCCACTCAATCCCGCCGTTACGCCGGCAATCAGATCCAACCGCAGAAAACGGTTGCCGTACTGAAAGGCCGTCGCTGGGTAGCCGACTACGAAGACGGTTTGCAAAAGATCTATTACAAAGAGAACATCATCGCCACCATCTACGCCATGGCAGACTGGTTCTCTCCTGCCGACATCGAAGCTCCGACGTTAGAATATGTCTGCTTCCACAACCGCAAGGACTACAAGCTGATGAAAATCTCGGAGATTCCTCCTGTCATCTTCTCGGAAGTGATGAGGGACGTAGACTTGGCAGTAAGTATAGCCCATGCCGGAAGCGTCGATCCGGAAACCAGCCACTCTACCATCGAGATGCGCAGCGTGCTGGTGGAACTGACAATGCCGTTGTTCCATTTCAAGAACGTGACGATAAAAGGAAGTTTCGCTCACATCGAAGGCAAACTGGGTAAGTACAATATCCATCTGGGCAGCGGCGTGATCCATCAGGAAGGCGGCGCGCAAATTGCCGTTCTTCCGGTACATTCGCAAAATCGCGGACGCCTGTTCCTGCCTTTTGTAGATGAAGATCCGAAGACAGCCGAGATATTGACTAAGATTATCTTCTTTGCAGAAGACGATAAGATAAAAGACCCGAGCATCCTGAACCAAATCAAATAGAAAAGAGATGGCAGAGAATTTAATCATCGGCACAGGAAATAAGGAAGATAAATACCGGGAGTTACTTCCGCAACTACACGCTCTGGTAAGTACGGAAACGGATCTCATAGCTAACCTTGCCAACGTTGCAGCAGCGCTCAAACAGACTTTCGGTTTCTTTTGGGTAGGCTTTTACCTTGTGAAAGAGGATGAACTCGTACTGGGTCCGTTTCAGGGTCCCATTGCCTGCACCCGCATCCGCCTCGGCAGAGGAGTTTGCGGCACAGCTTGGAAAGAGGCCCGGACACTGATTGTTCCTGACGTAGAACAGTTTCCCGGACACATTGCTTGTAGTTCGGACTCGAAATCGGAAATAGTAGTACCGATCCTCCAACAGGGTGAAGTCATTGGAGTGCTGGATATTGACAGTGATGAACTAGATAGTTTCGACACCATCGACGCACGCTATCTGGAAGAGATTTGTACGTATATTGGATAAGTTGACAACCATGCAAACGTCCTGAAAAAACAGAGGCTCTGATTGAGTGAATCAGAGCCTCTATTTTTTTACCAGTCCATATCTTCTATTTCCCGTTCCCGGTACAGCAGAAGTTGTTTGCGAAGCGAACTCATTTCGCGTCTCATATCTTCCATCTTTTCCAGTAAATGATGAATGGCATCGATACCTTCCATATTGATGGATAAGTCGTAGTACATTCTGCTGTAACGCTCCACGTTCGGGAGTTCCGACAAAAGCAAATAATGTTCGCCGCCTTCGGTATGTACGTTAATCAAACCGCCCTCTTCCAACAAATCGATGAATGAAGGCTCAATATGACATTTGTGACAGTATTCACT
>ERZ1504287.387-NODE-387-length-9969-cov-6.077668_pt1 | contig 9969 bp, 7 predicted proteins | sample MGYA00571868_ERZ1504287 | MGnify/ENA primary metagenome ERZ1504287 (study PRJEB39906, sample SAMEA3182071) | gut metagenome | biome: human; feature: gut; material: Stool; isolation source: human stools | place: Canada | collected 2011-12-06 ... | reverse complement strand
ATGCGTCCGTTGTTATTATAGAAAACATCGTTCTGTTCGGAACCTTTCATTTTCAATCCCTTGAATCCTTCGCCGTATTCGAATGCTTTGGCAGCGTTAATGCTTAACATGGCGTTACCCAAGGCAGCATGGAGTTTGCCGAAAACAGGTTGTCCAAGTCCGATGGGGCATCCTTTGATGACGCAGGTCAGTGTGCCGCCGATGGTGTCACCTTCTCCTTTTACCTTATATATAAGGTCTGCCATTTCTTTTGCTTTTTCCGGGTCCGGACAACGTACATCGTTTGTTTCTATCAAATCAAGATCGTAATCCGAGTAAGTACCCTCCAATTTGATAGGACCTACCTGCGAAGTATAGGCAGTGATATTGATACCCAGTTGACGAAGTGCTAACTTAGCCAATGCGCCGGCTACCACGCGCGAAATCGTTTCGCGTGCGGAAGAACGTCCGCCGCCACGGTGGTCACGGATTCCGTACTTCACTGTGTACGTGTAATCAGCGTGTGAAGGACGATATACATTTTTCAGATTGTTGTAGTCATTGGAGTGTTGGTTTTCATTCCAAACGATAAAACCAATAGGGCATCCGGTGGATTTCCCTTCAAAAATACCTGAAAGAAACTCAACTTTATCAGCTTCTTTACGTGCAGTGGTAAGAATGGATTGTCCCGGACGGCGACGATTAAGTTCTTGTTGTACGAATTCTTCGTCGATGACAATTCCTGCCGGAAATCCGTCAATCACTCCTCCAACTCCTTTTCCATGAGACTCACCGAAACTTGTGAGCCGAAAGATATTGCCAAATGAATTAAACATAGTTGTGGCTTTTTTAAAATTACTCTATGCAAATATAACAAAGTTTTCGGTAAGAAAGTTGTGAACTCGAAATATCTTCGAAAAAGGAAGCATATTGAACCTTTTTTCTTCTTTTTAGTTTATAAGGGACGAAATTTATTATAATAACTAAACCAAAGACGTATGAAAAAGAATCTATTGTATTTATTGGCATTGGTCTGCTCTCTTACTTTCTTTGCTGCTTGTAGCAGTGACGATGACGACAGTGATAACAAGAATAATGGGAATCCTCCTGAAGAGGAAGCTGCGATAACGGCTCCGGATGTAGTCGGAACGTATTGGGGAAATCTGGATATATCCATGATACCGGATGGTTCTGACCAAGAAATTGTCATAGGAGATGGAATAGAGAAGTTTATCACCCTCTCGCAGGTCAGCAATACGGAGGTGAAGATTGAACTGAAGGAGTTTGAATTGTTCATCAATCAACAGATTCTGAAGTTTGGAGATATTGTTGTTGATAAGTGTGAAGTGAAGAAAGGGGAAGGTGTGTCTACATTTACCGGACAGCAAGACCTTACGTTTGAGGGAAATGCCGCTGCTTTGGGTACCTGTCCTGTAACTGTTACGGGAACGGTAGAAGATGGAAATGCAGACATGGCCATTAACGTGAAAGTGCCTACATTGCAACAGACTGTAAAAGTGACCTATTCTGGAGTGAAACAGGTGGCGGAGTCTGGTGGAAATTAATTCCTTGTTCACCACAGATTACACAGATTAACACAGATTATTTATATTGATAGTCTATGACTTATAAATCAATCTGTGTTAATCTGTGTAATCTGTGGTGAGACTTAAAATGCGTACCCAAAACCTATATTCAAATAGATAGGATACATTGCAAAAGTGATTGTATTAAAATCGCTTTTAAATATATCGTTCAATCCCCAGGTGAGATCAGCATACACATTGAGGTGCTTGAAAGCTCGCCATCCGGCTCCCACCTGTAATCCCCACTGGAAATGTCTCAAGTCGTCCGAGAAATCGTAGGTTGCAATTTTGCCGTCGGTAAATTCTACTTTCGGACCGGTGGGAGCATCTTCCCGCAAATATCCTTCGTACACATGACCTGAAAATTCTCTTGAAAGCAGATACGAGAAATAAGGTCCGGCTTTGATGTTCCATCGGTTACTTAGTTTGTAGGTAGCCATTAGAGGTATAGTCAGTCCGGCGGTATGTACTTTGGTTTTCACTCCGCCCGTCCATACTCCGCTGATTCTTTCACCTCCTTGTCCGAGAATTTCCATATTGTAATTTTTTACGGTGGCTTCGGTGGTCATTGCTTTGTTTTCGAGCCGGAGTCCGACTATGATTCCGAGTTTGTTCTGAACGGCAATCCATTTGGTTACTTCGCCCCCTATGCTGATGGCCAGTGTCGGGTTATATCCGTCAATCGAACGGATTTCTACCGGAAGGGGAAGCGGGGCTGTGCCGCCAATGCTGAAACCTGCTTTGATTTCATATTCCAGTCCGTGAAGGGCGGAACGGATCAGCGTTTCATTTCGGTCTACCTGTGAATAGCCAGGGAGAGCTATTCCTATACAGGCTAATAAACTGAATATATACGGATAGATTTTCATCATTATGGTTGTTATAAAGTTATTTAATTCCGTTCGTTTGATAATGTGCACGTTTTGTGTGGGTACATTGCTTGAGTGTATTATGAGGTATTGTTATGGAAAATCCTTCATCGAAATCCCGCTAATTTTCCGAGTGATAGATTAACTCGGCCTCGTCGATCAGTAATGTACTTCCGATTGCTCCGTTAAAATGATCTCCTTCCAGACTTGAGGTAAACACAATGGCTATATTATATTTCCCATCCCTTAGCTTCTCCTTATCAATGAATTTTCCGGGGAGAGTGATGAAAGGAAGTTTAAAGTAAGTCCATTCGTTCGTTTCTTTGGCATTATTAATCCGTGCTGTTGAAACCAGGTTCGGACTGGTGAATGTATTTGTTCCGTCGAGAGTGGGAACAGATTCACTGGTTTCGTACATGATGGCATATATGTCACAGATGTCCCGTTTCCCGTTCACAGGTTTTCCTCCCTCTGTAAACTGATCTCCTGCTTTGTATTTATAATAACCAGCTAGATAAGTGGGTACATGCCGGAAAGGAAGGCCGAATTTAGTCGCTTTCAGTGGATTGCTCATTGCGTTACTCACATCGAAAGAACCGATAAACAGATTTCCTGCTGCAATAGGCATTCCTGCTAGCTGACCGAAGAATCCGGTACTGCGTGTCACTAAGGAGAGGCATTTGCCGGCTTTTCCGTCCGTTATTTGGAAAGTGGGATAATCATCGGCTGTTTTGGCTACTCCGGTCATGGCATAACCCGCATTTCCGCTGGCCCATTCCATGACGACCTTATCTCTTTCGCGTTCTACAAATATGTAGTACTTTTTTCCGCCCAGTGTATCTTCGAAATTATAGTTCGTGGCAAGTTCCGTGTCGATCACTGATACTGTATATGCTTTTTTCCAAATACCGTCGGCAGCTGTGACAGTATATTCCTGTGGGGTATTGAAATTTCGTTCTGTGCCGCTAAGTGGACTGATCGTAGCTCCTGGAGTCAATGTAAATTCAGGTTTGAGTTCTGAAATATCAGTTCCCGGACCGACAAAGATAGTTATGGAATTATTGTTAATAATAGGGCTGGTTGTCATGGCTACTCCCGGTAGTATACAACTTAATATGTCTGCTTCTGCATTGAGAGCTTCTTCGCGGATGCATGAAGAGGAAACAATAGCTAGTAGCAAATAGACAATTACGTGTTTTGCTTTCATTTTTCTATCAATTCTTTCTGTTAAAGTTTGGTGTATGGGAGGTTTTATAACAATATGAGATTTTATTTGTTCATTATAGAATGTTGGAAAAGAAAGAATTTCCTATTTTTGTGGAATCAAAACTTATAAGTCTATGACTGAATCAGAAAGAAGGCAAATTATAGAATTGATTAAGAAGGAGGTCATTCCGGCTATCGGATGTACGGAACCTATCGCAGTAGCGCTTTGTGTTGCTAAGGCTGCCGAAACATTGGGAGCGAAACCGGAAAAGATAGAAGTCCTCTTAAGTGCTAATATATAAAAGAATCCTATGGGAGTAGGAATTCCGGGAACGGGTATGGTCGGGCTTCCCATAGCGGTTGCTTTGGGTGCGTTGATTGGCAAATCAGATTATCAGTTGGAGGTGTTGAGGGATTGTACATCGGAAGCGGTGGAACAGGGAAAACTGTTTATCGCAGAAAAACGGATTTGTATTTCTCTAAAAGAAGATATTACGGAAAAGCTTTATATTGAAGTGAACTGTAAAACGGGAGATAAAACGGCTAAAGCCATCATTGCCGGTGGACATACTACTTTTATATATATAGCCAAAGATGAACAAATGTTGCTCGACAATCAACAGACAGCTAGCGAAGAAGAGGAAGAGGCTTCGCTCGAACTAAATTTGCGCAAGGTCTATGATTTTGCACTGACTGCTCCGCTGGATGAAATCCGTTTCATCCTTGACACAGCCCGTTTGAACAAAGCTGCTGCCGAACAAGCATTTAAAGGTAACTACGGACATTCTTTAGGGAAAATGCTTCGGGGAACTTATGAGCATAAAGTGATGGGGGATAGCGTGTTTTCTCATATCCTCTCTTATACGTCGGCTGCCTGCGACGCCCGTATGGCTGGCGCTATGATTCCTGTAATGAGTAATTCCGGCAGTGGTAATCAGGGGATATCCGCTACACTTCCTGTCGTTGTCTTTGCAGAAGAAAACGGAAAAAGTGAAGAAGAACTGATCCGTGCTTTAATGCTTAGCCATCTCACTGTTATATATATCAAACAAAGTTTGGGGCGTCTGTCTGCTTTGTGTGGTTGTGTGGTAGCTGCCACAGGTTCCAGTTGTGGAATCACCTGGTTAATGGGAGGAAACTACAATCAGGTTGCCTTCGCTGTTCAAAACATGATTGCCAATTTGACAGGAATGATTTGTGACGGTGCAAAACCGAGTTGTGCCTTGAAGGTAACCACCGGAGTTTCGACAGCCGTACTGTCTGCCATGATGGCAATGGAAAACCGTTGTGTGACTTCTGTAGAAGGAATTATAGATGAAGATGTAGACCAAAGTATCCGTAACCTGACAAGAATCGGCTCGCAAGCCATGAACGAAACGGATAAAATGGTACTTGACATCATGACGCACAAAGGATGCTGATTTTAAGTATCAAGTATTAAGTATTAGGCATTAAGTATTAGCCGGAATGACGGCATAAAAAAAGTATAAAGTATTAAAACTCCGGCTATATCCGCACGAAATTAATACTTAATACTTTATACTTAATACTTCAATTAATGACAGTGTCCGCCTTCGCAACCGCAGTCGTCGCCACAGCCATCACCGCAGCTGTCGCATCCGCAACCGCAACCACCTTCGCCACTCATCATTTTCACCAATTCCTGGATTTCTTCGTTGGTAGCAGGACGGCTTTCCAGTATTTCACCTTCGAAAATCAGGTCGGCACCAGCCAACGGGTGATTGAGGTCAACTACTACAACATCCGGTTTGATTTCTACTACGCTGGCATTTACGCGCTGACCGTCACCAGTCATCAAAGGTACGATGTTACCTTCTTTAATACGTTCGCTGTCAAACTTGCCATCTATTTCAAAAATATTTTTGGGGAGGTCAATAACGTGTTGTTCGTCATATTGTCCGTAAGCCTTATCTGCCGGAATGGTAAAATCAAATTTATCACCTTTAGAAAGAGCAGTTATCTGATTTTCGAAATCTTCGAGTGTTGTTCCTAATCCTGAAATGAATTGAAAGGGATGTTCTGCTTTTGCTTCTTCGAACAACTCTTTTTCACCATCTTCCATTGTATATAGTTTGTATGCAACGGTAATGTACTTGTTTTCTACTGTTTCCATCTGATCTTTTTTGTTTCTGATTAATAATTCCCGTAAATACGGGTCTACAAAGATACGAATTATTTGCTTGTACTCCGGTATAGGGAGGGTAAATTTCAGATTATTAAGTGCTTTTGTCAGAAAAAGAAAGTGAGGTGCGCAGTTAGATAATAGTTGTAAATTCAACCTTTAAGTGATAAAATAGAGAAATAATGCCGCTCTTATCTTACAATTTTTAGTTTTTAAGTGATTTTTTTCTTCGATTTGTTTGGATATAATAAAAAAGCCCTTACCTTTGCAGCACGAAAATAAAGAAAAGAAGATATGAATATGTTACATACATCTATTAACCTAGCAGTCCTGCATATTATTCGCGTCGTGGTGGTCCCATCAAGAGCGTGAGAAAGGTTTTTGTGTTGTATGTGTTCGTACCATAAAAGATAGAATTTAGAGCCTTTCTCACTTGTGTGAGGAAGGCTCTTTAATTAAAAGATAGATTGAAATGAAAAAGCAATTACGCAGTTCGTTTAGTACACAAGGCCGTCGGATGGCGGGAGCCCGTGCATTGTGGGCAGCCAACGGCATGAAGAAGAATCAGATGGGTAAACCCATTATCGCTATCGTCAATTCGTTCACACAGTTTGTCCCGGGGCATGTACACCTACATGAAATCGGTCAGCTGGTGAAGGCAGAGATTGAGAAGCTGGGATGCTTCGCTGCGGAATTCAATACAATAGCTATCGACGATGGTATAGCAATGGGACATGACGGTATGCTTTATTCGCTTCCTTCACGTGACATCATTGCAGACAGCGTAGAATATATGGTCAATGCGCACAAGGCAGATGCAATGGTATGTATCAGCAATTGCGATAAGATCACTCCCGGAATGTTGATGGCGGCTATGCGTCTGAATATCCCTGCCGTATTTGTATCGGGTGGTCCAATGGAAGCGGGAGAATGGAATGGTCAGCACCTGGATTTGATCGATGCGATGATTAAATCGGCCGACGAAAGTGTTAGCGATCAGGAAGTAGCGAATATCGAGCAAAATGCTTGTCCTACTTGCGGATGCTGCTCCGGTATGTTTACCGCCAACTCGATGAACTGCCTGAATGAAGCAATCGGACTGGCTCTTCCCGGCAACGGAACCATTGTAGCGACACACGAAAACCGTACGCAACTTTTCAAAGACGCTGCGGAACTGATCGTGAAAAATGCAAAATTATATTATGAAGAAGGAGACGAAAGTGTACTTCCCCGTAGCATCGCTACCCGTCAGGCTTTCCTGAACGCCATGACGCTGGATATAGCAATGGGGGGATCTACCAATACGGTTCTTCACTTGTTGGCTGTTGCTCACGAAGCAGAGGTAGACTTCAAGATGGATGATATCGACATGCTTTCCCGCAAGGCTCCTTGTCTCTGCAAGGTGGCTCCCAATACACAGAAATATCATATTCAGGATGTAAACCGTGCCGGTGGTATCATTGCCATTATGGACGAACTGGCAAAGGGAGGTTTGATAGATACATCCGTTCGCCGGGTAGATGGAATGTCACTGGCAGAAGCCATTAACGAATATTCAATCACCAGCCCGAATGTGAGCGAAAAAGCAATTAAGAAATATTCGAGCGCAGCCGGAAATAAATTTAATCTCGTACTTGGTTCACAAGGTATGTACTATAAGGAACTGGATAAGGACCGTGCAAACGGATGTATCCGTGACTTGGAACATGCTTACAGCAAAGACGGCGGACTGGCCGTATTGAAAGGCAATATTGCTCAAGATGGTTGTGTAGTAAAAACAGCAGGTGTAGACGAAAGTATCTGGAAGTTTACCGGACCTGCCAAAGTATTTGATTCGCAAGAAGCAGCCTGTGAAGGCATCCTCGGAGGTCGAGTCGTCAGTGGAGACGTCGTCGTCATCACGCACGAAGGTCCGAAGGGTGGTCCCGGTATGCAGGAAATGCTTTATCCTACCTCTTATATAAAATCCCGTCATCTCGGAAAAGAATGTGCTTTGATTACCGACGGACGTTTCAGTGGTGGAACTTCCGGATTGAGTATCGGACATATTTCTCCTGAAGCGGCAGCTGGAGGCAATATCGGAAAAATTGTAGACGGAGACATTATCGAAATCGATATTCCGGCCCGGAAGATTAACGTGCGACTGACGGATGAAGAACTGGCGGCCCGTCCGATGACTCCTGTTACTCGTGACCGTTATGTACCGAAGAGCCTGAAGGCGTATGCCAGCATGGTAAGCTCTGCCGATAAGGGAGCAGTGAGAATTATATAATATAGTTGGTGATAGTTGATAGGTAATAGTTAGCTGCGCAGCACTTAGCGCAATGATTGTAAACCATTCATTTTCAACTGTCATTTCTCAACTATCATTTATCATTTATCAACTATCAACTAATATGAAAGATTTAATAACAGGTGCAGAGGCTTTGATGCGCTCCTTGGAACATCAGGGAGTGACTACCATCTTTGGTTACCCCGGTGGTTCTATTATGCCGGTATTCGATGCCTTGTACGATCATCAAAATATATTGAACCATATCTTGGTTCGTCACGAACAGGGAGCTGCCCATGCCGCACAGGGTTATGCCCGTGTATCGGGTGATGTAGGTGTTTGCCTGGTGACGAGCGGTCCCGGAGCAACCAATACGGTAACAGGCATTGCAGATGCGATGATCGATAGTACGCCTATCGTAGTGATTGCCGGACAGGTAGGAACAGGCTTTCTTGGGACGGATGCTTTTCAGGAAGTTGACTTGGTAGGTATCACCCAGCCAATCACTAAATGGAGTTATCAGATTCGCCGTGCGGAAGATGTAGCCTGGGCGGTAGCACGTGCATTTTACATTGCCCGTAGTGGTCGTCCGGGGCCGGTGGTACTGGACTTTGCCAAAAATGCGCAAGTGGAGAAAACGAAATACGAACCGACGAAAGTCGATTTTATCCGTAGTTATGTTCCTGTTCCCGATACGGACGAGGAGACTGTACAGGCTGCTGCCGAACTGATTAATAACGCTAAACGTCCGCTTGTATTGGTTGGACAAGGTGTTGAACTGGGAAATGCACAGAGCGAATTGCGCGAGTTTATCGAAAAAGCGGATATGCCTGCGGGGTGTACGCTGCTCGGACTTTCGGCTTTGCCGACAGAACATCCGTTGAATAAAGGTATGTTGGGTATGCACGGCAATCTGGGACCGAATATCAATACCAATAAATGCGATGTGCTGATTGCTGTCGGTATGCGTTTTGACGACCGTGTGACCGGTAATTTGGCTACTTATGCCAAACAGGCAAAAGTGATTCATTTTGATATCGATCCTGCGGAAGTTAATAAGAATGTAAAGGTAGATGTAGCTGTATTGGGAGATTGCAAGGAAACACTGGCTTCTGTGACGAAACTCCTGAAAAAGAACACTCATGCCGAATGGATTGATAGCTTCAAAGAATATGAGAAAGTAGAGGAGGAAAAAGTAATCCGTCCTGAACTTCATCCTGCCACAAACTCGTTGAGTATGGGGGAAGTGGTACGTGCGGTAAGTGACGCTACTCATCATGAAGCTGTTTTGGTAACAGATGTAGGTCAAAATCAGATGATATCTGCACGCTACTTTAAATATACGAAAGAACGCAGTATCATTACTTCCGGAGGACTTGGAACAATGGGCTTCGGGCTTCCCGCAGCTATCGGGGCAACTTTCGGAGCACCGGAACGTACCGTATGCGTATTTATGGGAGATGGCGGACTGCAAATGAATATTCAGGAACTGGGTACGATTATGGAGCAGAAGGCTCCGGTGAAGATTATCTGCCTGAACAATAATTACCTCGGAAACGTACGTCAGTGGCAAGCTATGTTTTTCAACCGTCGCTATTCGTTTACCCCGATGTTGAATCCGGATTATATGAAAGTGGCCTCGGCTTATGATATTCCTTCCAAGCGTGTTTTCACTCGTGAAGAACTGAAGGAAGCTATCGCTGAAATGCTGGCAACGGACGGTCCGTTCCTGCTCGAAGCTTGCGTGGTGGAAGAAGGCAATGTTTTGCCGATGACTCCTCCGGGTGGTTCAGTAAACCAGATGTTGCTGGAGTGCTAGGAGAAGATGAGAGTTGATAATGGAGACTTCAGAGTTCGCATTTAAAAAATTAGAGTTATGAGTGATAAAACGTTATATACAATCATTGTTCATTC
>ERZ1504287.359-NODE-359-length-10648-cov-5.533749_pt1 | contig 10648 bp, 6 predicted proteins | sample MGYA00571868_ERZ1504287 | MGnify/ENA primary metagenome ERZ1504287 (study PRJEB39906, sample SAMEA3182071) | gut metagenome | biome: human; feature: gut; material: Stool; isolation source: human stools | place: Canada | collected 2011-12-06 ... | reverse complement strand
GTTTTTTTGCTAATAGCATATTTTTTTTAGCTATACTGATAATTAAATTAGCTATAATTATAATCAGTTTTGCTATAATGATAATCCAATTAGCTATAAGCATAATCTGTTGAGCTATGAGCATAATCTTTTTTTATACTACGAGCCAATCTCCCCCACTACTCTCTTCCCCATTTCCAAAAAATCTTCACTCTTAATTCTTCATTCTTAATATAATTACTATATTTGCACAATTTAATACCAAATGTGCAAAAAACAATGGAACAAAGTTTTATAGCCTATATTGAGAATAGTATCAAGAATAATTGGGACCTGGATGCCCTGACCGATTATAAAGGTGCAACTTTACAGTATAAAGACGTAGCTCGTAAAATCGAGAAACTCCATATCATCTTTGAAGAAAGCGGAATCCGCAAAGGAGACAAGATTGCCGTTTGTGGAAGAAACAGCTCTCACTGGGGAGTTACTTTCCTTGCCACACTGACGTATGGAGCCGTCATTGTACCTATTCTCCATGAATTTAAAGCAGATAACGTGCATAATATCGTCAACCACTCCGAAGCTAAATTACTGCTTGTAGGAGATATGGTATGGGAAAACCTGAACGAGTCAGCAATGCCGCTACTGGAAGGTATCTTGATGATGAATGACTTCACCCTATTAGTGTCACGCAGCGAACGACTCACGTATGCACGCGAACATCTGAACGAAATGTTCGGCAAAAAATATCCGAAGAATTTCCGTAAAGAGCATGTCGCTTATCACAAAGACGAACCGGAAGAACTGGCAGTTATCAATTATACTTCGGGAACAACGAGTTATTCCAAAGGAGTAATGCTCCCCTACCGCAGTCTGTGGTCGAATACCAAATTTGCTTTTGAAGTGTTGGAACTGGAAGCCGGAGATAAAATCGTTTCCATGCTTCCTATGGCACACATGTACGGATTGGCTTTTGAATTCCTTTATGAGTTCTCCGTAGGTTGCCACATCTACTTCCTCACCCGTATGCCAAGCCCTAAGATTATCTTCCAGGCTTTTGAAGAAGTGAAACCCAGTCTGATTGTTGCAGTACCACTCATCATCGAAAAGATAATCAAGAAAAGCGTACTTCCGAAGTTGGAAACTCCGGCGATGAAGATATTGCTGAAAGTGCCTATTATCAATGACAAGATAAAGGCAACAGTGCGCGAAGAGATGATTAAAGCATTTGGCGGAAACTTCAAGGCAGTCATCGTAGGAGGTGCAGCGTTCAATCAGGAAGTGGAACAGTTCTTGAAAATGATTGATTTCCCTTATACAGTTGGATATGGAATGACGGAATGTGGCCCGATTATCTGCTACGAAGATTGGAGAAAGTTCAAACCGGGTTCTTGCGGAAAGGCTGTGCCACGGATGGATGTACGGGTATTGTCATCTGATCCCGAAAATATTGTTGGTGAAATTGTATGTAAGGGCCCGAATGTGATGCTGGGCTATTACAAAAACGAAGAAGCCACTCAAGAAGTCATCGACAAGGACGGTTGGTTGCATACCGGCGACTTGGCTTTGATGGATGAAGAAGGTAATGTTACAATCAAAGGACGCAGCAAGAACCTGTTATTGAGCTCCAGCGGACAGAATATCTATCCGGAAGAAATTGAAGATAAGTTGAACAACCTGCCATACGTGGCTGAAAGCATTATCGTTCAGCAAAACGAGAAACTTGTCGGACTTGTTTATCCCGACTTTGACGATGCGTTCGCCCACGGCCTGAAGACTGAAGACATCGAACAAGTAATGGAAGAAAACCGCGTGACACTGAACACCATGTTACCGGCATACAGCCAAATATCCAAGATGAAAATTTATCCGGAAGAATTTGAAAAGACACCGAAGAAGAGCATCAAGCGTTATTTGTATCAGGAGGCAAAAGGCTGATAGATTGTCAGCTGCATAGAGAAAGATATAACTTAAACCGAAAAAGAGAAAGGAATGAAGATAAAGAAAACAATACTTACGGCAGCTATACTAATGGCTGCCGTTTCTTTACCGGCACAGAACAAGAGTGCAGGGATCAATATATCCATCTGGAAAGATATATGCACGCAACCGCATGACAGTACACAGACGACATACATAAACATCGGCCTCCTGTCTACCATGAACCGTCTGAACGGTGTGGGTATCAACGCGTTGGGAAGCGTGGTTCATGGTGACATGAACGGAGTACAAATCACCGGATTAGCCAACTTGGCAGGGGGCACTATGCGAGGCGTTCAGCTGGCCGGTATCAGTAATATCAGCGGCGATAACACCGTAGGGCTTTCTGCTGCCGGATTGGTAAATATCACCGGCGACAAAGCACAGGGAGTAGTCATATCCGGGCTAACGAGCATCGGAGGAGACAACAACTCGGGGTTAATGATTAGTGGTTTCATGAATGTGACGGGCAATATGGCTTCGGGCTTACACTTCTCCGGAATAGCAAATATCACCGGACAGAGCTTCGGTGGTCTGATGGCTTCGGGACTTTTAAATGTAGTAGGCGAACACATGAACGGTTTGCAGATAGCAGGAATTGCCAATATAACCGCATCAAAGCTGAATGGAGTGCAAGTAGCATTATGCAACTACGCAACGAAAGCGCGCGGACTTCAAATTGGTCTTGTCAATTACTACAAAGAAGATATGAAAGGTCTCCAACTTGGTTTGGTGAATGCAAATCCTGACACAAAAGTGCAAATGATGGTATACGGTGGAAACGCAACGCCTGCCAATATCGGGGTACGGTTCAAGAACCAGTTGTTTTATACCATATTGGGAGTGGGTTCCATGTATCAGGGATTGAATGATAAGTTTTCGGCCAGCGCATCCTATCGTGCCGGTCTGTCTTTCCCCCTTTACAAGGGGTTATCCATCAGCGGAGACCTCGGATACCAGCATATCGAGGCTTTTGATAACAAAGATGAGGTCATCCCGAAACGCCTGTACGCACTGCAGGCACGTGCAAATCTGGAATATCAATTTACTAAGAAGTTCGGCATCTTTGCAACAGGTGGATATGGGGTAACCAGATTCTATAATAAATCGAGCAATTACGATAAGGGAGCTATTATCGAAGCGGGTATTGTTCTTTTCTAAACTTATTCACCACAGAGGACGCAGAGGACACAGAGGTTTACTATTTTTTATTCACTATAGAGTAACACAGAGTCTCATGTATTTAGAATCGTATTTATCGCTCTGTTTTACTTGTAGAAAGAAAAAAACTCTGTGTCCTCTGCGTCCTCTGTGGTGAATAAATTCAGAAACGTGCAACTTTGAGCATACTGATTACTAATTATACCTTTTCTTTTATCAGACCGGTACGATAAGCAACGAGCAATTTCTTCAAATCCTGTATTTGAGTCACCAGTTCTTTTCCTTTATCGGTATCTTTCACCATCATCCGTTGCGAATTGAATTCCAGGACAAAGTTGGTAGATTTGATATCAAGTCCCTCTTCGATAGCTTTCTGGCGAGACTGGAAAGGTTCGTGCTGTACAAGCTGCATACCATGAGAGTGATAAACAAGCGTATATCCCGCAATTCCCGTTTCCGGCTGATAAGCTTTTGAGAAGCCGCCATCAATAACGAAAAGCTTGCCATTGGCTTTCATTGGCTGTTCTCCCTGAATCGTTTTCACAGGCACATGCCCGTTGATGATATGCGAGTGAGGACCAGAAGCTCCAAACTCTGCCAAAATCTGATCGCAGACATCTTCCCGGTTACGCAATGTATAATAATAACCTTTCTTCTCTTTATGCAATTCTTTATCTTCTACGAAATAACGCTCAAAAGTTGCCATCTTATCCTTATCGAACAAGGGAGCTTCCGGACCACACCACATATACCAAATGTAATCCATAGCAAATTCCTTATCCTCCTCCCCTTCTTCATCGAAGTACGCAGTACGAATCAGTTGATCGGCTTTATCCAGCAATTTACGCCCCCAATATTCCTTACCACGTATTTTGACATGCTTAAAGCTGCCATCCTCATTCAGAGGGACAGAAGCGTGATAAAGAAGATTCGAATTTGAAACCAGATACATTCCGCCGTATGTAAACAGGCAACGCATGTGTTTCTTCAGCTTTTCACTATTCATAAATGAATAATGAATCTTTTCTACCAATTCGCGTTCTTCTTCCGTCAACCGGTAAGGATCGGCAGGATCTACGGTCGGGAAGTTGGGATCGCGCAAAGCATATTCTGTTCCTTCGTATACAAAGAAGCCACGCTCAAAAACAATCTTTTCCAGCAGTTTACGGTTGGTCATCCCAAACTCCGGACGACGGTCGATAATTTCGGCTTCCAGCTTAAACTGGATAATGGTAATGGCTTTATGCATTTGAGTTATCAAGCGCAGAGTCTTCTCATTATAATGAGCGTCGGCAAAATTCATCTTCGGCATGAAGATGGTGCAAGGATCATCGGCATACGTATCCATTGCAAAAGTAGCCAATGGAAGCAGATTGATTCCGTATCCGTCTTCAAGCGTGCCCAGGTTGCCGTAGCGCATGGACATACGTATCACGTTGGCAATACAACTATCGTTACCGGAAGCTGCACCCATCCAGAGAATATCATGATTTCCCCATTGAATATCGAAGTTATGGTAATTGCACAACGTATCCATGATGATATGCGCGCCAGGACCACGGTCGTAAATATCGCCTACGATATGAAGAGAGTCAATAGTCAGACGCTGAATCAGATTGCACATAGCGATAATGAAATCGTCGGCACGCTTGGTAGTGATAATCGTGCTGATAATTACATTGATATAAGCATGCTTGTTCGGCTCGATGGACGATTCGTGCAATAATTCCTGAATAATATAAGAGAACTCGGCAGGCAGCGATTTACGAACCTTCGAACGGGTATATTTGGAAGATACATTCTGACAGACCTTCACCAGTTGGTTCAGGGTAATCAGATACCAATCATCCAGGTCCTTTTCACGGGCTTTCACTAATTGAAGTTTCTCTTCGGGATAGTAAATCAACGTGCAGATTTCTTTCTTTTCAGCCTCGCGGAGAGTGTTGCCGAATATTTCATTTACTTTACGTTTTACCGCACCTGAAGCATTTTTCAGTACGTGCTGAAAAGCCTCGTATTCTCCATGAATGTCAGTCAAGAAATGCTCTGTCCCTTTAGGTAGATTTAAGATAGCCTCCAGATTGATTATTTCCGTACTAGCATCGGCAATCGTAGGAAAACTTCGGGAAAGCAGTTGCAGGTAACGGAGATCACCCACAATGCTTTCAGGAGTTATGTTACTTTGAGCAGTCATTTTATTTACTATTTTACTATTTACAATTTACTAGTTACTAATTACGATTCAGCAATGTACCATTCTCAATTTAACAAGAACATCAACAACACTTGGGCGATAATTACCCGCAGGAACATACATAGCGGATAAACAGTCGCATAGGCTACGGATGGGTTGTCGCCGGGGATTGTATCGTTTACATAGTTCAGTGCCATCGGATTTGCCATACTTCCGCACAACATACCGGATACAGAACCGAAATCGATCTTCATCATCTTGAAAGCCACGAATCCAACCAACACTGTTGGAATGATAGTCAATCCGGCTCCCAAACCAATCCATAATAAGCCTTCCGGACGGAATACGGTATCGAAAAAGTGAGCTCCGGCATCCAGTCCCAGACAAGCAAGGTACATGGAAAGTCCCAAAGCACGCAACATCAGGTTCGCACTACGGGTGGTATAGGTAATCATGTGTATCCGTGGTCCAAAAGTCCCCAGAAGGATACCGACAATGATCGGTCCACCCGCTAATCCCAACTTCACAGGAGTACTGACACCCGGAAAAGAGAAAGGAATAGCCCCCAGTGCCAAACCAAGAACGATACCGATAAATATAACAACCAGATTGGGTTCTTTCAAGCTTTTCACGGCATTTCCCAATACTTTCTCCACATTCTGGATAGCAGCAGCCTCGCCCACCACTGTCAGGCGGTCGCCCAACTGAAGTATCAATCCCGGAGTAGCAAGCAGTTGCACCCCCGACCGGTAAACACGGCTGATGTTAATTCCGTAATGGTTTCTCAACCGGAGTGCACCGAGTTTCTTACCATTCAGTTCGGGACGGGTGACAACGATACGCTGCGAGATCAATTCGCTGTCAATCGCATTCCAGTCAATGTCCTCTTTATTCCAATCCGTATTTTCCTGTTCACCAAAAAGCACTGTCAGGGCCAAAGCGTCTTTTTCCGCAGTTACCACCAGCAGACGGTCGCCTTCTTTCAGAATCTTGTCTGAAGTCGGAATACTGACATGTCCGTCACGCCACAAACGGGATATGACAAACTTCGGGTAACTCATACGAGCTATATCCTTGATACTTTTATTGAAAATAGCAGGATTGTGTACTTGAAACGCTGCAATATAAGTTTTGTTCGCATCGTCTTTCTCTTTTATCTCCAAATCTTCTTTGCGAACCAATACTTTACGGATTAATAAAACGGCAAGGATTACGCCGACTACTCCCATCGGATAGGCTACCGCACATCCTAAAGCAGGCGTACTGCTGTTTATTCCCATCTGTTTCAGAGTTTGTTGCGCAGCTCCCAATGCCGGAGTGTTTGTCGTTGCTCCACAAAGGATGCCCACCATATCAGGAAGAGAGACACCCGTTGCATAACTAGCCACCACCGTCAACAACGTTCCCAGTAGAACTACTCCCAACGCCAACATATTCAACGTTACCCCTCCTTTACGGAAAGAGCTAAAAAAACCGGGACCGACTTGTAGCCCAAGGGAATAAACGAAAATGACCAGTCCGAAACTTTCTGCGTAGTTTAACATCTGCGGATCGACCGAAAGCCCGAGATGGCCGGCCAGGATACCCGCGAAAAAAACAAAAGTGACTCCCAGGGAAACTCCCCAGAAATGCACTCTTCCCAAGCCCAAACCAATGGCAGAAATCAGTGAAAGTACCACAACAGCCTGTAAGGCAGAATGTTCGATGAATAGACTATATAACCACTCCATGTATATAAAAACTAATAGGGCGCAAAGATAAAAACTATTTAGTCCGGTTCAAAACTTTTAAGCTTTCATTTCGCGCCCCAATTATACCCTGATTCATATATCCTGAAATCTTATTGATTACCCTTTCACACTGTTACCTGTTATTTTGTTCTTAATACCTATTATATTTCTATCTTAACAATCTTATCCTTTCTCTTTTTACCCGCATCTTGTTATCCTTCCAACGATGCTTTTTTACCTGTTTCTTCCTTTACGCTTACCTATTTCTTTATCTTTTTCTAATTTCTTTATCTCTCCTAATTTCTTAACCTTTTCTTATTTCTTCCTGCTTCACGCTTCATCTTGCTTCACGTCTCATCTTTTCCCTTGAAACTCCACAAAGTTATTTCGTCCGTCCAGATAACCGCTCAATCTGTTTCCACCGATATATACATCATCCAGGTATGAAACATCATTCGGTCCGTATGACATACGAATGGAAGTCTGTGCATAATTTTCCCAACTCCAACGGAAATTATATTCATATTGATCGACTGCTCCATTAGGATATTCCACCCGTATATAGTCGATTCCGGTACGGTCTAAAAAGAAGTCCAGTTCCTGACGGCAATAGTTACCGTCCATGTCGCGGTAGAAACTAACCCAGGTACGGCTACATAAATCAGCCGAACGGTTATAGTACCCTGCACCATTATTATCATCATCATAGAAACTATCTATTTCCACTTCGCAAGAGGTAAAACTTACCATCAATATAGCCATCAACGCCAAACCGAAGTATTTAAATGTGCTCGTTTTCATATTCCTTTATTTTTAATGGTTCTCTAATTATTATATATCATTTATCTTTCGATAGAACAAAAGTAGAGAATGAATTTTCCCCATGAAACTGAAAACTCCTACTTATCGGGAGGAAATTGCCTAAATCTAGGAGTAAATCCCTCCGGTGAAGTCTATTTCAAAGAATTCTTGTATCTTTGCCTCCCACTAACAACACATGAAATTATCCGTCGCATGAAGTCTATCAAATCACATATCACCCAATTATTGAAGTCCCTCAATGAGGGAGTATTCGAAAAAGAGCATACCATCGCACTGTCTTTACTATCCGCCATGGCAGGGGAAAGTATCTTTCTGCTGGGCCCTCCGGGAGTAGCTAAAAGTTTGGTAGCACGCAGGCTCAAACTGGCATTTAAAGACGCAGATGCTTTTGAGTATCTGATGTCCCGCTTCAGTACACCGGACGAAATATTCGGCCCCGTCTCCATTTCAAAATTGAAGGATGAAGATACGTACGAACGCATCACAAAAGGATACCTGCCGACAGCATCAATCGTCTTTCTGGATGAAATATGGAAGGCCGGCCCTGCTATCCAAAATTCCCTTTTGACGGTAATCAATGAAAAGATATACCGCAACGGACAATTTACGGTGCGTGTACCCCTGAAAGCATTAATTGCCGCTTCCAACGAACTGCCGGCAAAAGGTGAAGGACTGGAAGCCTTATACGACCGTTTCCTGATCCGTCAGTTGGTCGGATGTATCGAACAGGAATATGCGTTCGATCAGATGATTTCTTCTACACGGGAGATAGAACCTGAAATCCCGGAAAAACTCCAGGTGAACGATGAATTATACAACCAGATACAAGCTGAAAGCGAAAAAGTAGGTATTCACTATACTATCTTCGAGCTGATTCACAATATCAAACGAGAAATTGAACAATATAACACAGGACGGGATGAAAACACCCCTCCCATCTATGTATCCGACCGCCGCTGGAAGAAAATAGTAGGTCTGCTCCGCACATCAGCCTATCTAAATGAATCTCCGGGAATTCATTTCTCCGACTGCCTGTTGATGAGCGCCTGCCTATGGGATGAAATTTCGCAGCTCCCCATTATAGAAGAGATTGTAGAACAGTCGATAGCACGAGGCATCAACACCTATCTGTTAGGAGAAAAACGGCTGGAACAAAAACTGGACACACTGAAAGAAAACATGAAGTCCGAACACAGCCTGCGTGAACTTAGCGATCCGGGAATTCAGGTAGTAGACACCTTCTATCATCGCATAGAAGGTTATCACATTGCCGGAAATCTACTCATTTTTGCTTCCGATTACCAGTCTTTGAAGAAAGACAGCAACCGGCTATTTTATATCCAACAGGATAAATTCCGTCCGGTCAACAAAATCCTGAAAGCCTACGATTTTGTAAAGAACAGAAATATCGCGCAAAAGAATATCTATTCCCTCCGAAAAGGAAGACGGTCAGTTTTCGTCAACAATCAGGAATATCCGTTACTATGTTATGACAATTGTGATCCTTTGCCTGCACAACAGGATGGCAACACTCCGTTCGAATTTACATTGCAGGAAGTGATCGACTTGCTGCATCAAATGGAAGTGGAATATAAAACAATCTCCGAACGGGAAACAGCATATACAAAGGAGCATCTTTTCTTAAGCTCATCGCAAAAAAGCAAGATCAAACGAATTTTAGGAGAGACTGCACATATCATAGAGAATTACCGGAACGAACTCCGCATCATCGCTCATGCCCATGAACAAGAGAACAGAGAGTATTAGGCTCAAACACCTGCAAGACATTTATTATGAGAAATTACAGGGAATAGCCTACGATGTGTACGACGAACAACTGCACAACCTGATTATCCGTCCCGAAGAACTGGATGCGGATATTCACCGGTATTTTCGTCACACGCAACCCTCCCTGCAAGATTTCTACTCCCACTACGCGTCGCAATGGGAATACTTTCATGAAATGGATGAAGCATCCGACACCAAGTTTCTCCAATTCCTGAAAAACAGCGCCTACCCGTTCTCGATGAAATATCACCTGGTAGACCTCAACGTAAAATACTACCTCCAGCGTTTTGACGCAATCAGCCCGCGCTCTAAAGAATGGAAAGCGTTGCGGACTCTCTTCTTCGACAAATGGCACACACTGCTCTCGAACAACGAGTTCAACTATCAGATGGAACATATCGAGCGGCTTTGTGATGATTTCTACCGTCTTCAGCTATCACTTGCCAAAAACCTTCCGGTGCGTGGCGGCTCACGCCTCGTCTGGTTACTCCGCAACCATAAACAGATAGCAGAACAGATTTTAGAATACGAAGAAACGATCAAACGAAATCCCGTTATCCGTGAACTGGTAGAAATCTTGGGCAAGAAACACCAAAGCAGCCGGAAACGTTTCAAAATGACTGCCGGTATTCATCGGGAACAAATTATATCTCATGCCACCCGAAGCGATATTACAGGTATTTGCGAAGGAAACGACTTAAACAGCCTTCTTCCCTTGGAATATTGCTATCTGGCCGAAAAAAGTCTGCAACCCATTTTCTTTGAGCGTTTCATTGAGAAGAGATTGCAAGTCATCGACTATCAATCACACGAAAAGCAAACCATCAACGACAAGAAAACAATAGGGAACGAAGTTTCCGAAGAAGCCGAAGGTCCTTTCATTGTTTGTCTGGACACTTCCGGTTCCATGGCAGGCGAACGGGAAAGAATCGCGAAATCCACCCTACTTGCCATTGCCGAACTGACGGAAGTGCAACACCGAAAATGTTACGTC
>ERZ1504287.342-NODE-342-length-11196-cov-7.763127_pt1 | contig 11196 bp, 9 predicted proteins | sample MGYA00571868_ERZ1504287 | MGnify/ENA primary metagenome ERZ1504287 (study PRJEB39906, sample SAMEA3182071) | gut metagenome | biome: human; feature: gut; material: Stool; isolation source: human stools | place: Canada | collected 2011-12-06 ... | reverse complement strand
CCCACAGCCATATTATTGGCCCGCTCCGTCACCCGGTAACGCAAACCGGTTGCTTCAATCTGCTCCACCGTCTCACGCGGACCGGCATCAAACGGATGTTTAGCCCAGTTCGTAGGAATCATCAGAATCTTAAGCGCATAGAATTCATCTCCTCGCCAAGTATCCTTGTCTACCTTGATTTTTTTCTGATAAATGGGGTCCCAATTATATTTGGTATTGGCTGTATAAGGACGTAAGATAAGCACCACTTTTTTCTCGGGCGCTTTCGGCATGACGGGCAATGAATTATCAAAATCCATCCACGACTTGTCCATCACCGCTTTCGGAGTACCCAGAGAATTGTTCATTTCCAATTCCTGCAATACCTCCGGATTCAGTTTTACCTCCCCCTCGCCCTTCAGCAACCGGTTCAGCCTCAACGAGTCCTGAGGGGTCCAGTTTTGGGCATAGCAAGGGAAAGCTACTGCACAGAGCAGCCCCCAAACAAGTATAGATATCTTCACCTGACAGTTTTGATTACTTAATCCCTAAAAACATTTCACCACCACATATATCCGCTGCCACAAAGCGGTTCGTCATAGCAGGGATCAATCGTCCACATAGTCCGTGGATACTTACGGGTTTCCCACCAGCGGCGGTAGCGCGAAGCGGCATCCAGCACCTCTTCGTCCGAAAGGAAATAGATACCTTCATAATTCTCCGCATCCGTATGTACCATCTTGCATCCCATCGAAGCATTGTTCCCGAGGCGGATAGTCTCTACCGTCCACAGGATGCATTCGCCCAAACGCAGCTTGCCACCTGCCGAATAGGATACCGGAGCCAGGGGGAAAGAGGGAATGACCGTCAAGTCCTCGGCATACTTCAGCAATTCCTCTATATCTTCGGAAGTGAACTTGGGCATGTTACTCAATCCATCCGGACTTTGGGTAGAATATTTGCCAGCCTTCAACTGCTTGACAAACAAGTCTACATCCGGATGGTTGTAGTCCAACGTTTCTTTGCTGCAAGAGCCCAAAGAGAGAACAGAAAGAGTAAAGAATACGAGCAGCATAGTCTGCCCGAATATATGTAATTTATTGTATAGAGTCTTCATATTTGTATGGTATTTAAGATTAATAAGTCATGCGCACGCCGCACAACAGATTCAGATTGGTGGGCCGTTCCGTACGCAAGGTTCTTGTCTGCGAGTCCGTATCGAAATGATGGGATACAGACGGCTCTGCAAACAAGGCAAAACGGTTGTTCATTTTATAGCGTACCCCTACTCCGGCAGCAACCGACAACTGTACCGGCTCTGCACCGAAACCATTGTCCGGAGCACCTGCAATGCATTTCTCGGCTGCTCCACCTACCATAGCATAGAAATCCACTTTCGGCGTACTGGCCAGCATCATGTTCAGCCTTACCGGAATTCCCAGCGTATGCAACGTATGGTCACCATCCAAGCAATTATACTGAAGACCGGCTTCCAAGGAGAAATGCTTGTTCAAACAACGTTCCACGCTTACCCCGGCCGTGAACGGCATATGGAAATTCCCTTTCGGCAGGGAAGTGCCGATGCCTGCTTTCAATGCCCAATTACGGGGCTTGGATGGCGATACAGCCACAGACTTTGCCGGTTCTTCCTCAGAAGATGGCAGCATTCTATCTATATCAGCATCCTTATGGCCAGGATTTGAATGGTAGTTCCCGTTTCCGGCCGGAGTTCCGTTACTGTAATAACCGTTTCCCGGCTGCTGCTGGTTTCCGTACACCCGTTGGGTAATCCGGATGGAAACATGGACAGACACGGATTCATCCTCATCGGCCTGCGCCGTCAATCCTGCCGGAATGCCGTTGGCGGGATGCTGTGTACCGGGCTTTTGTGCCATGGGGTTGGCCTGATGGATAGAGGGAAAACTTTCCTGCACCACATCCCCGTTCAAGTTACCTTCCGGCGTCATGGCCGCCACTTGTGTAAAGGCCTCCTTGATTTCCTCTTTCGGAGAGAAATACCAGAAAGCGGCAGAAGCAGCTCCCAGTACAAATACAACCGAGGCGGCTGCGGCTACGCGGTGAAACCTCGGAGAAAGAAAAAGCGGCCTCCTGCCTTTTGCGGCAACCGGTGACGGCAAGTCACGTTGCAACCCTTCCCAGAAGTCCTCCCGCACTGTCATCTCTGCACCGGCAAGACGACTGCGGAACAAACCGGTTATTTCATCATTTTCTCTCATATTCAGTATATTCTTTAATTCTTTTTATCAACAAACACTTAGCACGATGCAACTGCGAGGTAGACGAATGCTCTTTGATGTGGAGGATTTCGGCTATTTCCTTGTGCGATTTCTCCTCAAAGACGTATAAGTTGAATACAGTACGGCATCCATCGGGAAGTTCCGCCACGAACGCCATCAGCATTTCTTCGGAAATACGGCCTCCGGTTTCGGCAATGCCTGCTTCATCCGGAATGTCGGGCAATTGTTCCTCATTCACCACCAGTTGGCTGAAACGTTGCTGTTTCCGCAGGTAGTCTATCGCCTGCGTCACCATTACCCTTGTCACCCAGGTACTCAATGCACATTCGCCACGGAAGGTGAAGTGGGTGAAAATTTTGATGAAGCCATCGTGCAATACGTCATGGGCCGCATCGACATCGCCCGTATAGCGGTAACATACCGCCAGCATCTGCTTGGAGTAGAGGGTGTATAATTCCTTTCGGGCGGAATCCTTTCCTGCCCGGCAGCCCTCAATCAGTTCTATCTCATTTTCCAATGTCAGTGCTCGTTTTACGGACGCCTCTTCGCGTCGTTTGTTAGTTAGACGCAGCATTTTTGAAAATGCTGCTGAATTAAAGACAAAAAGATGTTAAAGAACGGAGATGACTTATATTTGGCTTTCAATACTTGAATCTGCTTGGCCAGCCTTTCATCCAATTCATCAAATTCATGCCAATACAGAAAACCGGGAACCATGTTGACGTAATTGATAAATTTCTTATACTGCACAAGAAACAAGGCCTGGTCCCGAAGACTGTCGTCACCATCAAAAACATGCGCCAACTCCCTGGACATGGCAGCACTCATAAGAGCATCTGTTTTCGTTGCATAGTAGTCACCGACATCCCTCTGTTTCCTGCCCAACTCAAAATAAGTTTGCAATACATCCTGCAACATACGTTTGTCCGGTATATACTGCATCAATGAAGAACCTTTCAGCACATCCAGCGCATCTGTCCTATAAGAGAATTCATCCATATTATTGAAAAGCTTGCCATACTTCCACAGAGTATCTGTCGGTATCCTGGATACATCCATATCATGTTCCTTCAACAACAGACTCATGTGTATGTCAATATCCAACAAGTGCTTTATATTACGGAGCTCCTGCTTATTATATTCCAACTCTTCCGTTATCAGCTGCATCGTAGCACGCACTTCCTTTTGGCGGGCGTTCTCGGTAATCCGGTCGTTTCCCCAGAAAGTGACAATGATGCCCGCAGCCACAATACTGAACTGACGGAAATAATCACCTATGCGCCAGCTTTTTATCTTATGGTTCAACCTGTTAAAGCTTGTCTTTCCCATATCTTTTCATTCTAAATGATACTTTTTCTCAAGCGCTTGTATTGCCTCGTCTATACGTTTTCCCACACGTTCTACATAGTCCGGCGTAAAATAGTTCCGCGCTACCCTAACAAAGTTCCGTACCGACCTGTCCGACAAGTAAATATCCCACGCCTCATATCCTCCACGATTTATCTGGTCCGTCTGTTCATCAGTCAATGCCAAATGGAAAGGAACCATAATTTCGTCCTTCATATCGTAATAGCCATTCATAGTCGCCCTAAATCCATCCAATACCTCATAGATTCCGGTCAACTGTAACAGTAGCTCTTTATCTGAAATCTTCTGCATCAACATGGAGCTTTTAAGTATATCCAATGCATTCTGACTATAATAGAAGCTGCGGATATGCCCCATAAGAAAACGGAACCGTATCAATGAATCTTCCGGTATCGTCCGATGCTTTAAGTCATGCTCCACCAATAAGCTGGAAAGACGTTCATCCTCTCTAAACTCTGAAACGATACTCTTATAATTTTCCCGGTTACTTTTCAGTTCATCCCTAATCAGCGACATGGTGGCTTGAATATCTTTCCTCTCGGAGTTTTGAGTAACCAACTCACTGCCGGCAAAAGTAATCAGTACACCAATCACCACAATGGAAGTCTGCCGGATGTAGTCTCCCACTTGCCAATCTTTGACAGTTGTTTTTACTTTATTCCATGTTATGTTTTTCATATCTTCCTACGCTATTATCCATTACTCTGAAACACATCATCCGTTATAGCCAAACGCATCATCTATCCGTCCCCAACAGACCATCTGTTTCACCCCAATACACCATCTGTTTTTTCAGGAGTCATTACTCTGCTGGTTATCAAGAGAAAGCCTCTCATAAGTCTGCCGTAATGCAGCATTCTTTATGAGAGGCTTTCCTTATTATTCTGCAATAATGCTTTCCGCCTTTGTCAACATGCTTTAAAGCTCATGTCCAATCCTTTCACAGAGTGCGTCAAAGCTCCTACGGAAATAAAATCCACACCGCATTCGGCATAGTCGCGGAGCGTATCAAACGTGATGCCGCCGGAAGATTCCGTTTCATAGCGGCCGCCTACCATCTCTACGGCCTTCTTTGTCATTGCCGGCGTAAAGTTGTCGAACATGATACGGTCTACACCGCCCAGGTCGAGCACCTGCTGCAATTCGTCGAAGTTGCGCACTTCTATTTCTATCTTGAGGTCCTTGCCTTTTTCCTTGCAATATTCCTTCGCACGGTTGATAGCCTTGTCGATTCCTCCGGCAAAGTCCACATGGTTGTCTTTCAGCAAAATCATATCGAACAAGCCGATACGGTGGTTTACACCGCCACCGATTTTCACTGCCATTTTCTCGAGGATACGCATGCCCGGAGTAGTCTTGCGGGTATCGAGTACACGGGTATTCGTACCTTTCAGTTGCTCGGCATACCTATGTGTCATGGTGGCAATGCCACTCATGCGCTGCATGATGTTCAGCATCAGACGCTCCGTTTGCAACAAAGACTGTATCTTGCCTTCCACAATCATGGCCACATCACCCGGCTTTACGGCTGTACCGTCATTAATGAACACTTCCACCTTCATGGTAGGATCGAAACGGCGGAACACCTCCTTTGCTATCTCGATACCGGCCAGGATGCCCGGTTCTTTTATCAACAGTTTGGATTTGCCCATTGCCGTAGCAGGAATGCACGAAAGGGTTGTATGGTCTCCATCGCCTATATCTTCGGCGAAAGCCAGGTCTATCAGCCTGTCAATCAATTCTTCTTCCTTATTCATCTGTTTTATCTATCCTTATTTGATGTATGACATATTTGTTCTGTACTTTTCTGAAGAAACAATTCACCCGAAAGTTTCCATTTGCGGTCATCAAGGTACCGATGACGAAACCGGACTCATCGCGCTTCCCCTGATGGTTCACATTAAAACTGCCGACCTTGTGGTTGGAGAAGAAAGCAGCCATTGTGCCCTCTGCCGTCCGCTTATCGGCGTGGGTCGACTTATTCTGAATGATTAAATCGACCTTGTCACCCAGATACTTGTTGAGCTCCTGAGAGTTTCCTTCCTTGAAGGCTCCAATCACTCCCTCGGGAACATTCTGGGCCAGCAGCACAGACGTCCAAATGAAGAGACCGGTCAACAAAAAGATTACCCGTTTTTTCATTTTCACAAGTATTTATGATAGGCAAAGGTAAGCATTTGTCTCAAAATACAATAAAAAAATGCTAAATTTGTGCGCTAATCAAAACAGAACCAGTATGAAAACTACTCTGCTCGTTGTAGGACGAACTGTAGAACAACACTTTATAACAGCCATCAACGACTATGTGCAACGTACCAAGCGTTATCTCTCATTCGAGATGGAAGTCATCCCCGAACTGAAAAACACCAAGAGTCTCTCCATGGAAGTGCAGAAGGAAAAGGAAGGGGAACTGATATTGAAAGCTCTCCAGCCGGGAGATGTGGTCGTACTGCTGGACGAAGGTGGAAAAGAAATGCGCTCCATAGAGTTTGCAGACTATATGAAGCGCAAGATGAATACCGTGAACAAACGGCTGGTATTTATTATCGGAGGCCCTTACGGATTCTCCCCCAAAGTGTACGAAGCGGCACACGAGAAGATGTCCCTCTCACGCATGACCTTTTCCCATCAGATGGTGCGCCTCATCTTTGTGGAGCAACTCTACCGGGCGATGACCATACTGAACGGGGGGCCGTATCATCATGAATGATAAATTTCAGCTCCGCGACACCTGGAATCCCTTATCCGAGAGTGACATTTCTACGAACCTGGCTCTCGGATTCGGTACATTCAGCGTCAAGGTCTCACGGATGCGCAGGGCTGCCTGCGAATCCTTAGCCACCATATACAGATAACCTCCCCCACCGGCTCCCGGCAGTTTATATCCTAAGGTATAGTCTTTTATCTGACGGATGATGTCCTCTACGGCAGGAGGATTTGTTCCACTGTCCAGTGCCTTCTTCTGCATCCATGTCTTGCCTACCAGTGTTCCGAAACCCTTGAAGTCATTCCGTTGAATGGCTTCGGCCATATCCAAGGCATGTGCTTTCATCTCTTCTAATAACCCCAGGTGCAGGGAAGAGTTGAGGAACATGGAGCGTACTATTTCTGCAAGGATGCCCTTGGCTGTACGCGTAATGCCCGTATAATACAGCAGATGGCAATCGCGGTATTCCGGATGGGTAAACAAATGCTCGGGCAACCAGCGTACCAATGGCTGCTGGGCAAATCCAGCCTCCGTCTGCAACAGTTTGATGCCTTGCAGTACCCCACCGTATTGGTCTTGCCAACCGCCACCGGTCGTCAGCAACTGTTCCAGGGCAAGCGTACGGCGGCATATTTCGTTCTTATCCCACATCAGTCCGCAAAAGTCACTCAATGAACCCAAGACAGTAGAAGCCAAAATGGAGCTTGTGCCCAGACCGGAACCTGCAGGTATGGCAGAAAGCAATGTAATCTCTATACCTGTGCCGAAGGCTTCCAGTTGTTTTTCCAGCGAAGGATAAGCCGTTTCTGAAAAAGCCGGAACAAACCCGGCCAGCGCCAATGCTGCTTTGGGAATGGAAAAGGGGGAACCTATCATGCAATAGGATTGCAATTCCTCAAAAGTATTCACCACCTCCATGGCTCCCATATCAATGGAGCGCAACACGATGCGATGCTCCGCGCAAGGTTTGATGTACACTTGTAAAGGCGGCTGCCCGTTCAGTTCAATGGCAATATTCACCACACTCCCACCGGCAAACAAGGAGTAAGGCGGAGTGTCCGTCCATCCTCCCGCCATATCTATGCGTACGGGGCTACGCCCCCATACAATCTGGTCACTATACACATTCAGGCGAGGACTGCTCTTGCGTTCATACAAATCAGTCAGCAATCCTTCGCGCAACAAATTGAATGCGGCCTGCTCGTCTGCCTTGAAGTCCCTTCCGTCCAGCTTCTCAATCTGTGCACGCAGCATCCGGTTATGGATACGCTGCATCAGCGAGGCATCTGTCGGCAACACTTCCGGCTTGTCAATGCCGAATTTATGGAATTCACCGGCCACATCCATCAAGTCGAGTTGATAGAATACACTCTTTGCATGGTTGCGTGCCAGCACTTCCCAGTTTCCTTTGCAGAAGCTCTCCCGCTGTGCATACAGCAGACGCAAGTCGGCTTGTGCTGAAATTTCGTCGGCGGACAACCGACGACTTTCCAGCCAGACAGCCTTTCCTTCCGTCAAGCCCGGTTCGGAAACCATCCATCGAAGCACTGTCCCCATCTGCTCTTTATCTTCCACAACCGGGAAGATGGCAGCAGCCTGCAGGTCCTCTTTTCTGCCGGTGATGTCTTCCACCGACAATTCCCGTTCAGCCAGCCATTCCGAAAACGACATTCCAAGGAACAGTGTCTTTTCATCCCGAATATCCCCCTTAAAAGTATCGTCAAAACCATAGGGGCGTACTGCCCAACGCTGGTCGGCAAGCGGAACTATATCAATGCAGATACCGTCTGGAATGGTCAGCCTCCAGTCATTCTTGGGAACACCCGTGATAATCTGCCGTGCCCCCAGCCGCCAAGAAGCCCCAACAAAGCTATTTTCAATCCAAAGACTGTCGTTCTTCGGAGTAAGGGGGAGATGCACTTCTGCATTCTGCACAAAGATGGCCGGATTGGGCTTCAACTTCCGGTGCATAATCTGGCGCTGGTCGTAGACCTTATTCTGTAAGGTGACGGTTGAAGACAACAGTTCGCGGCTTGTTCCATAATGGTAGAATTCGCCTCCGGGCAAAGGCAATATGGCGACGGAGAGGCTGTTCAGCTCTTCATCCTCAATACGGGGATGATTTCCTAAGGACAAGCCAAAGTCAGCATACAAGTCATAGTATTTCAAGTCGGAATATGGCGTATCCACGTCCAAAGCCCCATCTGCCTTCTGCGAACGTTTCATCAGCAAGTCAACGGCCCGGTCGCTCAATAGCCAGATGCCGATATCCATTAAAAAGAGATGTGTCTTGGAGAGGTTTTCCAATTCTTCCAGAGAGGGTTTCTGAAGCATGAAATCCAAGGATTCCGGTTGATTCCGGTCCGAGATAAACACACCATGATGTGTGGCGAGCAACGGGTCTACCCACAGTCCATAGCACACCACATCTGCATCAGGAATCTCTTGAAGCGGCTTTTCCGCACGGATATATACGTCACCACTGGCAATCAGCGTACGCAGTCTTTCGGGAGCCCGCTCCATTATCTTTTCGTAAAGTGGGAGCTGAAGGGATAATAAATTCTGTCCCAGTTTTTGTCCACGCGCCCAGCGAAACACCGGAATCGGGGTCAATATCTTGCCCGACGGTGCATATCCCGGTAAACGACGGCTTTGTCCTCCGGCATGCAGCAGAATACGCTTCTCTGCTGGAAGGCTTTTCTCTGTTGGAATGCACTTTTCTGTTGGAATGCACTTTTCTGTTGGAATACGCTCCTCCGCCAAATACTTCCTATCCCGTTCCTTCTGCCATTCTCTCAAGAGCCAGGTAGTTCCCCCACCCGAGCCAAGTTTCATTCCCACCGGGTCGGAAGTACAAAACCATTCCGTACGGTCTACATTTTCCAGTTCATAGAATGCCGACACCAGATTAGGCGGCAAAGACAATAATTTCTGCATATCAATTGCTGTATTGCTTACTATTTGACAGCAAAGTAAAACAATATTGAGCAATTGACATAAGTTCTAACAATTTTTTCCGAAAATAATTCCTTTATTTTGTTTTACGAACATAATGAGGAATAAATAACCAGTTTATAACCATGCACAATCGTCTTTTCAATGTATGATACTCCATATGGTCAAAAAGATAATTTTGAAATATTCTTTCACTGACCGATGATTGATATATTTCATATTATACTGTATCTTATCCGGTAAAATCCGTTCTACATACGCTTTATCCGCATCATCAGCCTGCCCAAGTATAGTATTCTCATCAACATATTCTATGGAAGCATAATCTGTTATTCCAGGACGAACAGAAAGTATTTTACGTTGTTCATCCGTATATAGTTCTACATACTTTCGGACTTCCGGACGTGGGCCTACTAAACTCATATCACCTTTCAGTACATTAAATAACTGAGGTAGCTCATCTAATTTATATTTGCGAATAAAATATCCGACCTGAGTAATCCGAGGATCCCGTCCACCTACAGTTATCAAACCTTGCTTATCAGCTCCTATACGCATTGAACGGAACTTATAGACGTAAAAATCCGTTCCTCCACGTCCCACACGTAGTTGTTTATAAAGACCACCACGTTTACTTTCACATCGGCCGGCGAAATATAACACAAGAAATACGGGGAAAAGTAGAATTATCCCCAAAAGAGAAAAGATAAAATCAAGAAAGCGAATCATCACTCAGTACCTGCAACTGTTATATATGCGGCCTTTACAACATTAATAATGAAGTTCAGCTGTTCCTCATCCAGCTGAGGATAAATAGGCAAAGAAATTTCCCCCTTAAAATTCTCATAAGCTTGAGGATAGTTTTTTATGTCATATCCCAAGGATTTGAAAAATGAAAGCATCGGCATCGGAATGAAATGCACATTGACCGCTACTTCCGCCTTGGCTATTTCATCAATCATACGGTCACGCTGTTCTTCCGTAAAATTCTTGATTCTTAATGCGTAGATATGATAGGAGCTTTCCTTTTCACCATCTACCGAAGGAGGAATTATAGCCCAATCGTAATCTGCAAAAGCTTTGGAATAAGTATTGAATACCCTTCTACGTTCCTTCAGAAGAGCAGGATACTCTCGTATCTGAGCCAGTCCGATAGCCGCATTCACATCAGCCATATTTATTTTCATTCCCAACCCCACAATGTCATAACGCCAACCACCGGCTTTCGACTTTGAAAAAGCATCTTTTGTCTGGCAATTCAGACTCATCATATGGAGCTCCTTATAAAGTTCCGCATTGTCAAAGGGAGCAGGCAAATTAAGGCAAATGGCACCACCTTCCGCAGTTGTAACATTCTTCACCGCATGAAGTGAAAATATAGCAATATCCGTTTCACAACCCGTTCTTTGATTCCTACTGTAATATGCTCCCAAAGAATGTGCAGCATCATTCATAACCAAGATACGCCCCAATCGTTCTTGTACTGACGATGTCGGTTGAAACATGCCACGTATATCCGGTTCATTCACCAACTCCATGATGCACTCATAATCGCAAGGAAATCCGGCAATATCTACCGGAATTATAGCTTTCGTTTTTGAAGTAATGACGTTGCGAATAGCCTCTACCGAAATATTAAAGTCTTTTCCAGAGTCCACCATAACCGGTTTTGCACCAGCGTGGAGTACAGCCAGAGCAGTAGCACTATAGGTATAGGCCGGCACAATCACCTCATCCTCAGGCTGAACACCCAGCCAACGAAGCATCATGATAGCTCCCGATGTCCACGAGTTCACACACAGCACTTCTTTTGCATTGGAGAAAAGTTTTATTTCTTCCTCCAATGCTTTTACTTTCGGACCGGAAGTTATCCAGCCGGAACGTAATGAATCAACCACCTCACTGATGACAGTGTCATCAATGTAAGGA
>ERZ1504287.334-NODE-334-length-11574-cov-4.714645_pt1 | contig 11574 bp, 8 predicted proteins | sample MGYA00571868_ERZ1504287 | MGnify/ENA primary metagenome ERZ1504287 (study PRJEB39906, sample SAMEA3182071) | gut metagenome | biome: human; feature: gut; material: Stool; isolation source: human stools | place: Canada | collected 2011-12-06 ... | reverse complement strand
TCCCCTAAAACTCGTACTTGATAAAGATGGCGATCGCCGGATTCCCCAGATTCAGGAACTTCTTCACCCGGAAAGGCGTATCAAAAGGAAGGTAGCAGATCACGTCCGCTCCCTTGTAATTCTTCCGTACCTCATAGCCAGATGGAGAAAAGAAAGTCAGCAGCACCTTATACTCCGGATGTTCCGCCTTGATCTTCTCGATCATAGGACGCCCTTGCTCGAACTCGCCCAGCGAGGAGGCATGGAACCAGATGTATTTAGCGTTCCGGTCGATTTTCTCACGAAGTATCGAATTTGTTTTCCATTGCCCGAATCGCATTAGTCTCGCCTTTTTATGGAAAGGCGAGATCAAAGCGACTACAAAAGCGTAGAGATGTATTGCTAAACTGTACATGATTATTTTAATATCTCGATAGCCCGTTGGATACGGCGGATAGACTCCTCTTTACCTAAAGCCTCGGTAATATCAAAGATGCCGGGGCCCTTGCCCTCGCCAACCAAGGCCAGACGGGCGGCGTTCATGATATTCCCCAAATGATATCCCTTGCTCTCGATCCAAGCCTTGCACTCGTTCTCGGTACCTTCTACGTCGAACGGCTCACGGGCACGCAATTGCTCGATAAACTCACCCAATTGAACAGCCGAATCTTCCTTCCAGCGTTTCTTGCGAGTCTTCTCATCGTACTCCGTCGGGGCGATAAAGAAGAAAGAGCAAAGATCCCATAACTCACTCACGAAATTGACACGGCCTTTCATCATGCCGACCACTTTCTCTACATAAGCATGGGTAGTCTGGATACCATGGCTTTCCACGATCGGCAAGAATAGGTCGGCGATCTCCGCATTACTCTTCTCCAGCAAATAGTGGTGGTTAAACCATCTGCCTCTCTCATAATCGTACTTAGCGCCGCTCTTGCTGCAACGAGACAGGTCGAACAAACGGATCAAATCATCCATGCTCATCACCTCCTGATCGTTACCCGGGTTCCAGCCCAGCAAAGCGAGGAAGTTTACGACAGCCTCGGGGAAGTAGCCACTCTCACGATAGCCCGATGAAACATCACCCGTCTTCGGATCGTGCCATTCCAAGGGGAATACAGGGAAGCCCAGACGATCGCCGTCACGCTTGCTCAACTTACCGTTACCTTCCGGTTTCAACAGCAACGACAGATGGGCGAAACTAGGCATCGTATCTTCCCAACCGAAGAAACGATATAATAATACGTGAAGCGGTGCGCTCGGCAACCACTCCTCACCACGGATCACATGGGTAACCTCCATCAAATGGTCGTCAACGATATTCGCCAAGTGGTAAGTCGGCAATTGGTCGGCCGATTTCTATAATACCTTATCATCCAAGATAGAGGAGTTGATAACGACCTCGCCACGGATCAAGTCGTTCACGTGGATATCCTCATTCGGCTCGATCTTGGCACGAACTACGTACTGATGACCTGACTCGATCAGGCTCTGAACCTCTTCCTGAGAAAGCGTCAACGAGTTGCGCATTTGCGAACGGGTAGAGGCGTCGTATTGGAAATTGGCGATCTCCTTCCGTTTCTCCTCCAACTCGGCAGGCGTATCGAACGCTATATAAGCATGGCCATCGTTCAGCAATTGATCGACATACTTCTTGTAGATCTCACGACGCTCGCTCTGGCGATGCGGACCGTAGTTGCCGCCGAAGCTCACGCTCTCGTCGAACTTGATACCCAGCCAAGTCAAGGCCTCGATGATATAGTCTTCCGCCCCGGGAACGAAGCGTTGGGAATCCGTATCCTCGATACGGAGAATCATATCACCGCCATTCTGTTTAGCGAATAAATAGTTGTATAAAGCCGTGCGGACACCTCCGATATGCAGCGCCCCCGTAGGACTAGGTGCGAAGCGTACTCTTACTTTTCTTTGAGTCATAATACTTACATTCTATAATAATGCGGCAAAAGTACGCCTTTTTTTCCGCTTAGTGAAGTTTTTTACGTATATTTCGGACGCAAAAAGGAATCTATATGAAACAGAAGAATTACAATATACCGACCGTGGTCTACTTCGTGGTGACCGCATTACTTATCGCCTACTTCTTCCCTCGGGAGGGAAAATTCCGTTATCAGTTCTATGAGGGCAAGCCTTGGAGATATGGATTACTCACCGCCCCGAGCGATTTCCCGATCTACAAGACCGACGACGAGGTAAAAGCGGAGAAAGACAGCGTACTCCGTAAGTTCGAGCCTTATTACCGCATGAACCCCGACATCCAGAAGCAAGAGGTCGAGAAACTGCGTGCCAACTACAATAACGGCAATAACTTGCGAAGCAAAGTATCCCCCGCTTACATGCAGTATATAGAGAGCAGCCTGATCAACTTATACAAGAACGGTATCATCTCGTCGCAGGATCTGGACGAGCTACGGAAAGAGGAATACTCCCGTGTCAACCTCTTGGAGAACGCCGTCGCACAGCCTCGCTACGTGAGCGACTTCTTCACCGTGCGCACCGCCTACGAGTTCATTATCAACAACTGCCCGCCGCGGCTGGACAAATCGATCCTGCAATCGTGTGACATCAATAACTACCTCACCGAGAACATATCCTATGCCGCCGACATGTCCGACAAGATCAAGGAGGATATGCTACAGAGCGTATCTATCGCTAACGGTATGGTACAAGCCGGAGAGCGTATCGTAGACCGGGGCGAGATCATCGACAACCATACCTACAACGTGCTCCGTTCCCTAAAGGCCATACACGAGGCCAAGACGGGGGGCACGCAGACGCAAGGCATCATATTGGCCGGACAATTCGTGCTCGTCTTCGGGCTAATGTTCTGTTTCTGGCTCTACCTATGGTCTTTCCGCTTGAAGATATTCCATAACCGGAAGAACGTACTATTCTTGATCCTCTGCATATTCGTGAGTTGCATCCTTACGGAACTATGTGTTACCTACGCATTATTCAACGTATATATATTGCCGTTCGCCATCGTACCGATCGTAGTACGTACCTTCTTCGATTCCCGGACGGCGCTTTTCACGCACCTTATCATCGTGCTGATCTGCTCGTTGATGGTACCTTTCCCGCATGAGTTCCTGTTGTTGCAAATCGTGGCGGGTATGGTAGTGACGTTCAGCTTGAAGGAGTTGAGCGAACGTTCGCAACTGATCCGTTGCGCCGTCTTCATCTTCATCTCCTACGCCGCCTGCTACCTCAGTCTCACGTTGTATCAAGAGGCGAACTTAAACAAGATCAACTGGATGATGATGCTTTATTTCGGTATCAACTTCATCCTGCTGATGTTCACCTACGTATTGGTATATATGTTGGAGAAGACGTTCGGATACGTGTCCAGCATCACGCTGGTGGAACTGTCCAACATCAACAACCCGATCTTGAAGAAGCTTAGCGAGACTTGCCCGGGCACGTTCCAGCACTCCTTGCAGGTATCCATCCTCGCTTCCGAGGCGGCCGCCAAGATCGGCGCCAACGCCCAACTGGTACGTACCGGCGCCCTTTATCACGACATCGGGAAGATGAGCAACCCCGTCTTCTTCACCGAGAACCAATCGAGCGTGAACCCGCATAACCAGTTATCGTTCGACCAAAGCGCGCAGATCATCATCAGCCACGTCACCGAGGGCGTGAAGATCGCCGAGAAGGCCCTGTTACCCAAGGCGGTTATCAGCTTCATCCGTACGCACCACGGACGTGGCAAGGCGAAGTATTTTTACAACTCTTTCAAGAACCAATACCCGGACAAGCCGATTAACGACGAGCTATTCACCTACCCCGGCCCGAATCCCTTCTCGAAGGAGACCGCCGTACTGATGATGGCCGATTCCGTGGAAGCCGCCTCCCGCAGCTTGAAGGAACATACCGAAGAGAGTATCAGCGCCTTGGTGAACAAGATCATCGACGGGCAGATCGCCGACGGCTTGCTAAAGAGCGCTCCCCTGACCTTCAAGGACGTGGAGACCATAAAGAGCGTATTCGTAGACAAACTGAAAACCATGTTCCATACCCGAATCAGCTATCCGGACTTGAAAAAACAATAGCGAACCAACATGAACGACCACCTACTCTACTTAGCCTCGACAGGGATCGTAGCCTTTACCTGCCTTCTGGTCAGCGGACTGCTGTTGTCGCTGAAGACCTTGCGGGAAAGCACGATCCCCAAGTACCGGACGGCCTGCAAGTATCTCGCCTTGGCCTCGGCATTGGTAGGCATAGGGCATATCTTCATCTTGTCTTCCGGCACGGACGAGCGAACCATCATGGAGTTGTTCTACTTCCCCATCCTGCTAATCAGCGCCTCGCAAGCGTTGCTGTTCACGTTCCTGCTCACCCTCTTATTCAGGGGAAAGAACGTGACCCGGAGGAATATCCTCCTCCACGCCATGCCTACGATCGCGCTTACCGTAGCCTACACGATCGCTTGTCTCTTCCGGGAGGATGTCCATACGTATCGTTTCGACGTATGGTGGGATAATATTGGGAACCCGCCCCTGCTGATACGTACGCTCACGTGCCTCGTATACCTTGTCCAGCTAGGGGGCTATACGCATTTTTTCTTCCGGGAGCGGGCGATCTATCTAGGTAACCTGAAACAGATACCCCAATCACCCGAGCGACTGGAATTGCGCTGGGTAACCCGTGCCTTCCTATGGGCGCTGGGTATCGGCATCGCCGCCGTGAGCCTCTGTTTCTTCCCGAATAATTACTATAACACGGCGGTCAACTTCGTGTTCGCCCTCTTCTACGCCTCGGTATCGATCCACTACGCCAACTACCATTACACGTACGACCAACTATACCTACGGCTCAACCTCGCCCCGCAAGCCGACGCCGATACCGATCCCAACCGGATGGACCTAGAGGATCTTATCGGCGGGTTGCTGGAAATCGAGGAGGACGAGTTGTTCCAGCAAGCGCAAAACTATATGGCCAGCTCCTCACCCTTCCTCAACCCGAATTTCAGCCGGCAAGACCTAGTACGTGCCCTCGGTACCAACGAGAAGTATCTCTCCACCTCCATCAAGGACAAGCTGAACATCACGCTCAAGGAATACATCGACCGCTACCGGGTGAACCACGCCCGTACCGAGCTGTTGATGCCGGGCGACAGCCGGAGCATGGAAGAGATCGCTGTCGGCGCGGGCTTCACCAGCTCCCGCACCTTCTCGCGTATCTTCCAGAAAATACTGGGAGTCACCCCCGCCCAATACCGGCGGCAGGCGCAATAATGAGCATTTTTCCGAGATCTGTCCTCTTTTTTCCCGGATTTGTCCTCTCATTCTTACCCCGAACCCCGTTCTTTGCTGGCAGTAATCACTTAATAAAGGAATACCATGGCAGAACAAATCATTCTCAACACAGACTTGTACGATAACCTGCTCACCGAGCGCAAGGGCGACTACACCGCCAAGCCGCACATCACCGGGACATTGTATAACACGGACATCGCCGCCCGCATCGTGGCCGCGCGTACCGAGTACCAACACGGCACGATCCTCAACATCCTCGACATGGCCGACAGCCATAAGGTGCAGGCCATCGCCGAGGGCAAGAGCGTGGTGGACGGCGTGGGCCAATACCTCGTCAACGTGCAGGGGGCCTTCGAGGGCGAGAAGGCGCAGTTCGAACCCGGGAAGCACGCCCTCGGCATCACCTACACCATGGGCAAGCTCTTGCGCGAGACCCTCAAGCTGGTGAAGGTGGTGGTGAACGGCGTGGCGGCCGTAGGTCCGGTGATCAATACCGTGACCGACTCCACCTCCAAGGCCATCAACGGGCAGCTCAGCTCCGGCGGAGCCCTCGTGCTGGGTGGCGTGAACCTGAAGATACAGGGTGATGATCCCTCCATCGGTGTCTACCTCACCCCCACCACCGAAGGGGCCGCGCCGATGAAGGCACCCGTGGTGATCGCCAACTCGCCCTCGCAGGTGATCGTGCAGATGCCGACGCTGGCCGACGGGCAGTACACCGTGAGCCTCACCACGCAATACAGCGGAAGCCGTAACGTAAAAGAGCCCCGCACCTACACCTTCCCCATCATCCTTATCGTAGGAGAAGGCGGTGGGGGCGACAGCGAGAGTCCGGACGAGATCTGAGGACAACGTTGTCCGGCATGTCCGGACAACGGCTGCCAAGCATCGAGGACAACGGCTGCCAAGCCTGCCGGACAGGGGCTACCGGACCTGCCGGAAAAAACAACCGATTTATAAACCCTATTATACACATAGAACATGAGAACATCATTACATGACATCCACCTACCGGCAAGGCGAATATTCGCCTTGCTGATCAGTGTCGCGACACTGATCGCCACCCTCCCGACAGCGGCCCGCGCGCAAGCGGAACCTCCCGGGGCACTCGACCTTGCCACCCTGCCGGGCACCCTGAACAATAACTGGTACATCAACCTCGCGTACCTAAACGGCACGTGGGTGTACAAAGTAGGGGCATCCGACACGCAGGCCCCGACCACCGGCACCCCCTTCAACGGTACCATCACCGGCACGATGCCCGAGGTAGGCCGGCAGTTCGTCATACACCCCTCCACCGATTCCGACAGCGTACTCACCTCCGCCGATCCCGACAGCGGCAACCCACCGGCGCTGACGCTGAAAGACGCCGTCATAACCTCAAGTTTCAACCAGCTCTTCTATATCAAGGCCGGCGCGGAACCGACCCTCCGGATCGAGGGGGAGAACCGGATCGAGATCATGAGCGACCTCATCTATAACTTAGGCACGCTCACCCTGACCGTAGCCGATGCGCAGGAGATAAGCCAAGGTATCCTAAACGGATCTCCCGCGGGCACGGGTACGCTCACGGTCTATGCCCAAGCGCCGCTCAGCATCGGCGCCATCTCCAACTTCCAGAATGCCCGGATGCATCTGGACGGAGAGATACATGTCATCAGTAAAACAGGTGGCTCAGCCTTTAAAAACGACAATACCTCGCCGGACGCGATCACGTTCGGGGATAACGCACGGATCCACCTGCAAGCGAACGCGCTCTGCACCTATGTAAGCGGCTTTATCGAACTGGATTTCGATACCGCCCCGACCGATGGCCGGACGCTGTCCGTCACCCCGGCAGGCGACGACGAGCCGGCGGCCACCTTCGCGACCGACGGGACCTGCTGGGGTTACGCCTTCCTCGCCGCGGCCGATACGCGGTATACCGCCTCCCTCGACGGCGAGCGGCTATATGCCGGCAGGCGTTACAGCGGGTCTTCCTATAAAGACGGAGACTACCCCTTCTTCCGGACAGACGGGGCATACTGCCGATACTCCGGCGCCACCGCCACCCGCCCCACCCCGCAGCCGCTCGACCTTTCCAAGGACTACGGCTACGGCAGCACCCGCACCGGCATCGACCTCTTCTTCGACCCCGCGGACGGATGGTACTGCGACGAGAAGATGTTCGACGGGACGGTGACGACAAACGGCAGCTCATCCTACATCAACATCCCCGCCACCATCCATGCCGAGGGCGAGGCTACGCTTACGCTGGACAAGGTAGATTTCCAGCCCCCGACGGGCACGGCCCTCACGGTAGCGAGCGGGACGGTGAGGCTCCAAAACAACACCCACAGCCCCCGCCTGTCCGGAACCCACGCGCTCCGGGTAGAGACGGGAGCCACCTGCCTCATCCCGACGCCCGCCGACCCGGATAACACCTTGGCGCTGACAGCCGCCGAGCAGGCCATCCACCCCGAAGGCGGCGGCACCGTGAAGGGCCTTGTCCAACTCACATGGCCGGAATCTCCGTCTGGCTACATCTACCTCAAACCGGCGGAACCGACGGAGAATCCGAATGGTCTGACCTTCAATCTTACAGGCATGAAGAGCATAGCCACGAACTACCCGCTCTCCTTCTACCTAGAGAATCAGTCGACGGGCTTGAAACAGGAAGGCTACCGCTCCGACGACCCGGGGCAAACCTACCTCAGCACCTTCCCCGCCGCCCATCCCGACGGGCTGACAAGCTACACGGGATTGCGCGAAGTCCCGCCCGTCTGGATCGTGATCGACAAGGAGACGGCCTTCGACGCGAGCATGCCGGGCCAATGGCTGCGCGTCACCGAGAAGGGTGTCCTTACGGTAGGGAAGATAGGAGAAAATGGAGTATTTCCACTGGTGAATGATCTCGAGCTGCAGGACGGCGGGCAGATCCGGTTCGCCGATGACGGTGTGCTAGGACTCGTAGCTGCCCGCTTCACCCACCTCATCCCCAACCGCAACCAATGGCGGGCTACCACGCTAGCATCCAATACCGCCGACAAATTGGCTAGCGACGCGGGAACCCCCTGCTACGTGCGTACCGGATATCCCGATGCCACCGACCAGACTTGGCAGCCGGCGGATCCCGACAACCTGCATATACTCGCCGCAGGTAACCCCGTGCTGATCGCCGGCGAAGGCCCGGAGACAAACACGCTGCGCCTCAATTACGGCAATATCTACCTTTTCAAGGACAGCCCCGACTCCCCCATCGAGCCTACCAGCCCCGCCGAGCCGCTCAACACGGGCGTGTTCCTCTTCAAGGGCAATCGGGCCTCGTACAATGTGGAGATGCGAAACATATACGTCCTCAGCGACGACGGCAGCCGCTTCGAGCTGAAGGACCGGGTTACCCTGCGGCCCTTCGAGAGCTATGTCGTGGCCAATGCCGCCACCCAAGCCCTGCTGAAGAGCCTCCGCTTGGACGGTATCGTCACGGGTACGGAGCTGGCCGAGACTCCGGCGGACAACAGCTTCCGCGCTTGGGCCGCCGACGGACGTTTGCACCTTAGCGCCGACCATGCCGAGAAAGTCGCCGTATACCACGTCAGCGGGACCTTGAAGTGCTACCTGCCGCTCTTGCGCAGCGAGACGACGATCGCCCTTCCTTCCGGCATCTATCTCGTCCACCAAGGCGGTACAACGATCAAGGTCGTCCTGTAGAGCATACATTATATTATATACACTAAAACAGATACAAATATGAGAACATTCAGATATATCCTATCCTTGCTAGCCGCTACGCTCGCCCTGCTAGCGCAGCCGGCGATGGCGCAAGCCCCGGAGACGAGCACGAAGGCGCAACCTTCCGACCCGGTCTTCCCATACCTCCTCACCATCCAGCAACCCGCCGAGGGAGCGACGCTGGACGTAATGATCATGAACGCCGCCGGCACGTACACCGCCGTATCCTCCGGCCAGACCGTCTACAACGGGACCAAGGTAGACCTCTTCTTCGTCCCGCAGGAAGGCTACCAACTGACGGTAGGCTCCATCACCTACAACGGCAACGCTACGACCGCAGAGACCCTGGCACCGAACGACAAGGGCTACACCGCACAGCGTAGCTTCACGATGCCCGCCCAGCCGACGACGGTTACCGCCGAGGCCGAGCTTATCCGCTACACGATCACCTACGACCCGAATGGCGGCACCCTCCCGCAAGGCAGCCCCACCCAATATACCGTAGTATCGGACGAGTTCACCCTCCCCACGCCGACACACGCCAATACCTACCTCTCCTTCGAGGGCTGGAAAGACACCGACGGGAATACGGTAGCGACCGTGGCGAAAGGCTCCACCGGCGATCTCTCCCTCACCGCCCAATGGAAAGAGAGCGAGCTGGCAGAGGCGGTAGGACAGCCGACCGAGACCCGGATCGTCACCACCATCATGACCGCCGATGAGATACTGGCCGATCTTGCCGCCACATGGCCCAAGCTCACCTTCACCACCGACAGAGGCGACGTGATAGATAGTCCGATCTCGTGGAAACTGAAAGACGGCGCTACCCTCGACCTCACGCCCGGCAAGAAGAACCCCTTCATCTGGACAGCCACACCGCTGCCTGATGGCGTGAAAGGCAATGGGTACGTGATGAACGGCACCACGCAGGTCTACCTCGAAGCCTCCCCTATCACCCCGGCAGACAACGGCGAGATCACGATAACGGACGAGAACAAGTTCCAACAAGATGATGGTACCGACAACTGCTTCAACGGAGAGATCAGCGGAGAGAAGGGCAAGACCATAAACAAACTCACCCTCACCCCTCCCGCCGATACCGATATGACAATAAAGCTCAACGAGGTAACCTCCGCGGCCACCCTCATCAACGGTACCGGGAAGACCAACCTCACCTTGAGCGGCACGAACAGTCTGGGTGCGGTCACGATCGAGCCCGGCAACGAATTGACGCTCACCCCCGGCGAGAATGCCGGCGACCTTGTCAACACCGCGGTCACCAACAACGGCCATTTCACGGATCTTACCGCACGAGTGCCCACCGTGACACTCCCCGGCAACATCACCCTCGAACGGGTAGACCCGGCGGCAAGCACCCCGATACCATCCACTGACGGCTACGCGGAGCTTAAGGCCGGCATAACCGCCCCCGAAGGCACCCAAATGAATTTGACGTATCAATGGGAGACTTTCAACGCACAGGCCGGCACATGGTCTACCGCCCCGGACGACTCGCAGCTGCGTAACGCCTCGAATACCTACAGGACGAGAACCGTAGGCCAGTATCGTTGCCTAGTTACCGCCACCGTAACCGGAGACGGCGGCACGACCACGACCACGACGCTCACCACGCCCCCGGTTGCCGTAACGCCTTATGTTCCTCCCGTAACGCCTCCTACGCCACAGCCCGCTACCTATACCGTAACCCTCCCTGCCTTGGTAGGAGCCTCCACCACCCCGGCAGCCGGAGCGCATACGGTAACCGAAGGCGACGGCTTCTCCTTCACCCTCACCTTGGACGCAGACTATGACCAGTCCGTCCCCGTAGTGACCGTGAACGGAAACGCCCTCACCCCCGACGCAAGCGGCAAGTACACGATCGCCGATATTTCCGCCAACCTGACCGTAGCGATCACCGGTATCGTGAGAAATACCACGACCGGTATCGAGCAAGTGGAAAACGCTACCTTGATCCGTGCCGAGAGCGGAGCCTTGCTGATCCGTACGCCAGTCTCCGTGACAGCGCAGGTGATCGCCCTCACCGGAAACGTAGTCCGCACGGTACGGCTTCCCGCCGGAGACAGTCGTGTAGATGGCTTGGCTAGCGGTATCTATATCGTCCGCCTATCCAATGAGATAACGAAGAAAGTGATAATCCGATAGGCAAGGTTTCACGAGTGAGAGCGGCTGTCATCGCCGCTCTCACAAAAAGAGGTTATTAGAATGCCCATTGTTAGGTTCTTATAATCGCAGTTATAAGCATCTTACAATGGGCATTCTAGCAACCTTACGATAGATAAGTCCAAGACCAGCTCGAAGCCTTCGGCGCCGCTATAATAAGGATCCGGGACGGGAATAGAATAAAGACAGTCACAAGAATAAACTACCGAAGCATTGTCTAACTGATTCTATTTCGTATATTTGCCATTGAAAACCAGAGACAAAAGAAGGATAAAAATATGACAGCATTAGAACTCAACGCAGAATTATTCCGCCAACTCAGTATCATCGCCGAAGATGAGACCTTGATGCGTAAAGCCGTAGAAGCCATCCGCCGTCTTGCGCAGCAAAAGGAAGCGCAGACTGAAGAGACTGAATATATTAG
>ERZ1504287.320-NODE-320-length-11935-cov-6.443098_pt1 | contig 11935 bp, 5 predicted proteins | sample MGYA00571868_ERZ1504287 | MGnify/ENA primary metagenome ERZ1504287 (study PRJEB39906, sample SAMEA3182071) | gut metagenome | biome: human; feature: gut; material: Stool; isolation source: human stools | place: Canada | collected 2011-12-06 ... | reverse complement strand
GAATGGAAACCGAATGAACAACTTCCCAATGTGCCCGAAACCCATCCGGTGGGCGTTTCTTTCAGTAGGGCTAGTCTTGAAACGTTTGCCGAATATGGAATTACAGAGGTCGGTGTTTATGTGTACCTTCAAGATTCCATGGTGTATGGTAAAAATCTCCCTTTAAATGATGGATCTTTAAAAGTAGACCTTCCTTTAGGAGAAAATCTGCAAACCTTTATTGTGGCAAATGCCGATCACCTGGTAGATACAGATAGTCTTTCCAAAGTGGTGGTTTATCAGGATGCTTATGCTCAAAAACCGGTTTATATTTCGGAAGTGGTAGGTTTTACTTCAGATAACTCGGTTAGTTCGCTGAATGTAGAGTTGAAACGTTTGGTAGGACAAGCCGTCTTCCAACCGAAAGAGACGGAAGAAGAATTGAATGCAATCACCCGTTTTGACCAGTTGAATGTTACTTTTACGAATGTAGCAATAGGCTATAAAGTAAAAAGTAAAGAATGTATTACAGAAAATGTAACCATCTCCACTAATCTCTCTACCGGCTTTGGCGCTTCGGTTTATTCGTTTCCCACAGTGAATGGGGATTCCAGAACATCTATCGATGTGGTATATCTGAAAGGAGGCGAGGAGGTGAATCGTATTATCAGTCCTCTTGATACCGGTATAGGCTTTGAGTCTTCTAAGCGTTCTACCGTACATATGAAAATTACGGATGAGAATTACCTGGATGAGCCGTGGCCTTTGGTACGCACGGTCATGTATAAGAGTACATCCACTCAACCGTTTACAATAGAAGTTTCAGAATTTTAAAAACAGGAGTTATATGAGAAATATATTCTATTCACTGACAGGACTCATACTCCTGTTGGGAATAACAGCTTGTTCGGAAGAAGAACGATACGGCACCTCGGTAGTAAAAGAGATAGAACTGTTTTTGGATGACCAGCCATGGGCTGTGAACACTGGTGCATCTAACAAACCTCTGTTTATCTATACGGCTGATGGTGAGTATGTAGCCAATTATTCGTCGCTTTATCGTTTTCAGTTGCCCAATGGAAGTTATAACATAATTTCCACTACACAATCCGATTCTATTCCCAGCCCGAGGAATCTGAATGACATTGTGATACATCAGGATCCGACTGCTAAAACAAAATATGCCATTTCGGCACCGGTGACGTATAAATCCCCGTTCGACGAACCACTAAGTGTGCGTATGTACAATCGTACAGGTGTGCTTCGTCTAAAGGCTACTGATCGTAAATCGGATAAAAGCTATTCGAAATTGCGCGCAGTTGTTTCTTCACCCATTTCGGGCTATAAACTTTCGGACGCGACTTTTGTAAAAACTCCGATAAACGTACAACGTGAGAAGGAAACGACTACTGGCGGAGTGAATTACACCGATGACTTTGTCTTGTTTCAAACTCAAAGTGAAGGCGAACAAGTATCCGTGCGTATCGACTATCTGGATAAAAACAATACAGTGGTTCAATCTAAAGCTATTGATGGAGCATTTTCCATTTTGCCCGATGATACAGTGCAAGTGGCATTTGCGTTGAACAACGTAGACGAACCGGTCATACAAGATTACACGGTAACGATTGCTTCGGAAGGCTGGAACGAAGAAGACATTCATCCGGAAGCCCCGATGAGAATTCCTGACGGATACAGATATGTAAGTCCGGAAGAGAATCTTGAATCAATCTGTAAATCAATGCTGGCGGATGCTTCTGTGGATGAGGTGAAACTTTTCCTGAAAGCAGGTGCTACCTATAAATTAGGTACACAGACCGAAATACCGAAGGCTCTCTACATCATGGGACAGGCACCGGGTGATGGTGAAGAATTGGCATTTATGGAAATGGGCAACATGAGTATCAACTGCCCTGATGCCATTATTGAAGCCTTCCACTTCGAAAACCTGAAAATAAAGGTGACAACTTCCGACTTCTTTAAGTTTAAAAATCAAGCTTTCCATGTATCTACTATCTCTTGGAAGAACTGTGAAATCAGCGATTTGGTACGTACAATGTGGTATCAGGAAGTAAACGCTGCACAGAAACAGATTGCCGATCATATTGTGATTGAAAATTGTCGTTTCTTAGGTTTGAATTCCGGTGGAAGTGGCCTGTTCGGTCTTTCTACCAAGCAGGACGCGCCGGTACACAACTTTGTGTTCAAGAACTCTACGTTCCATGCCAACAATCTCACAAAAGCTTTGATAACTGGTTTGGGCAGTATGACAGGCGAATTGAATGTGACAATAGAGAATTGTACATTTGTGAGTATGGCTCCTGCTGCAATGACCTTCTTCGACTTAAATCCGAAGAATACCTCTTCATTCCACTTGGTTGTCCGTAATAATCTCTTTAGTGGTGTTTGTGAAGCTGGTTAGGGAACCTGGTTTACTACAAGAAACGTCACAAGCAAGACTTTCGAGAATAACTATCGCACCAATGGCTTTGTCGTGGCTAATTGGGGAGTCGATGCTGCTGAGATACCGGTAGAAACAACTCTCCCGATGGAAACACTCTTCAAAGATGTGGCTGGTAGAGACTTCACGATCACCGATAAAAACTCCGAAGTATATACCAACGGAATCGGTGACCCGCATTGGATTAAATAATCAATAGAGTATTAACAATATAAAGATATAAAACATGAGATATTTTCTATTCATATTGTTGGCCGGATTGTTGAGCGCATGTAGTTCGGATGACGAATCCAATGCGGCTGCGACAGCTGCCAAACTGGAAGTGTCGAAGAATGAGGTGAAATTGAGCAATGTGGACGGTTCGTTTACAATCAACGTAACGGCTACCTCTGCATGGACTGCCGAAGTGACCTCGACAGACGGCTGGTTGAGTATATCAAAGAACTCCGGAGAGGGAAATGGTGATCTCCGCTTGTTTTTCACCAAGAATACAGAGGGTCCTAAACGTACAGGGACAGTAAAAGTGTCCATGTCGGGCGCAGGTTCTGCATTGGAACAGGAGATTAGCGTAGAGCAATTGGGGGCCGATCCTGATATATTGTTCGATTGTTCATCCGACCCTTTGTCATTCAGAGAAGGTACATTTACCTGTAAGGTAGTAGCGAATGTGGAATGGGAACTGGAGATAGCAGAAGAATACAACTGGATTAAGTTGCAGGAAACAACTCCCAGAACTCGCAGTTTTGTGACAGACGAAGTAACATTTGCAGTAGATGCCAATACGAACAAAACCAGAACAGCTGTCCTGGTATTCAAATCCGTAGGAGACTACACCTTGCAACGCGTTCTGAAAGTGACACAAGACGGTGTAAGCGGTGCGGTGACTATAGAGCAGGATGAGTATATCATTCCTTATAAATGTCGTACGTTGGTTATCTCGGCTCCGCAAGGAGAAAATCCGGTAGATTACGATGCTGTAATATCCGAGAGTTGGATTACGCAGGATAAGAAAAACTCTACTGCCAATGAAGTCGTATTGAATATCGAAGATAATGAAACAGTCTTCCCACGTACGGCAACGGTAGAAATGTTGGATAAAGTAATTACCATCTTCCAATATGGTAAACCCGATACAAGCATCGGTGACGATCATTCTACTTCTATATTGGCCTTCCCGGGTGCCGAAGGTGGCGGCCGTTTTACTAGCGGTGGCCGTGGGGGAGAAATCTATCGGGTGACAACGCTGGCAGATTATAACAAAAACGAAACTCCTATTGAGGGCAGTTTGCGCTACGGAATTGAAAAGTCCAATCAACCGCGTACCATCATCTTTGATGTATCCGGCATCATCGAATTGAAAAGAGGATTGTATCTGAATGAATTTCCTAATTTGAGTATCATCGGTCAGACTGCACCGGGTGACGGTATTACACTGAAGAATTACAACTTCACCTTTAATCTTTCTAAAGACCCGGCTATAGGTGCAGGCTCCAGCCTGAATGCTATTGTTCGTTTCTTGCGTTGCCGTCCGGGCGATCAGTTTGCCGATTATGGAGAAGATGCTATTGGCGGACGTTATTTCAAAGATGCCATTATCGATCACATTACAGCCGGATGGAGCGTGGATGAGACACTGACTTTCTATGGCGTACAGAATTTCACGGCACAATGGTGCATTGCTTCTGAAAGTATGAATTTGTCTAACCATGCTAAGGGTGCACATGGATATGGCGCTATGTTTAGTGGCGACAATGCTTCGTTCCACCACATGCTGTTAGCGCATCACGGTAGCCGCTGTCCGCGTATCTCCGATTTGTCAGCTCCCGGTACACAGGAATCTTATGATTTTACCGGATATTTTGATGTACGCAATAACGTTTATTACAACTGGAGTGGAAGAGGACAGGGCAGTTATGGCGGAAAGTATGCTACTTTTAATCTAACCAATTGCTATTATAAGCCGGGACCCGCTACCGGAACAAACAATCGTTCTTACCGTATCCTGTCAAGTGATCCTACTGCCAGAGCTTACATCAATGGCAACTATGTATTGGGTAATACCAGTGTTACGGCTGATAACTGGACAGAGGGTGTTTGGGGACAATTTGACTCCTCATTGGGCACAGTTCCTGAAGCGGAAAAGCAAGCGATGAAGATGGCAGATTATCAACCTTATAGCAAACTGACCAATCATACGGCTGAACAGGCTTACGATAGAGTGCTCGAATATGCCGGAGCTTCTTTGCGCAGAGATGTGATAGACCAGCGTGTGGTTCGTGAAGTGAAGAATGGTACTTACACCTATATAGGTTCCAAGCCCGAAGAAGATGGTAAAGCCAAACAACCGGGTATCATTGATACGGTATCAGATACCGAAGGTTATATTGATGTGAAATCATTGAAACCCTGGCCCGATACGGATGGTGACGGTATTCCTGATATTTGGGAAGAAGCTTACGGGCTGGATCCTAACGATCCGAGTGATGCGCAAAGGATCAGTTCGTCAGTTGATCCTAACGGACGCTATCCGAACATCGAAGTTTATTTCCACAATCTGGTTCAGCATATCATTTACTATCAGAACCAAGGCGGAATAGTGATGGAAAAGAAATAAGGGTGTGGAGCAAATAAATCTATTTACAATAAAAGCATAGAATGATGAATAAAATAATCATAAACATATTTATCCTGTTGTGGGTAGCGGTGGGTGCTATGGCACAGACTGCTACTGTGACCGGTACGGTGACCGACGACCTGGGACCGGTGATTGGTGCCACAGTAACGGTGCAAGGCACTTCGATCGGTGCCACGACCGATTTGGACGGTAAATTTACATTGACTGGCGTGCCCAATGTAGCCAAGGCAGTGTTAATAGTTCGCTATGTAGGTATGGAAGAAGCAAAAGAACCGTTGAAAGGACGTACCTCGAACATTAATATCCACATGAAAGAAGCTGTCGGAATGTTGGACGACGTAGTCGTAATTGGCTATGGTACGCAGAAAAGAGGTAACCTGACCGGTTCTATCGCCAGCGTATCCGGTAAGATATTGGAGAAAGTACAGACCACTTCTGCTGCTGAAGCCATCGTCGGTAAGCTGCCGGGCGTACAGGTGACAGCTGTAGACGGCTCGCCGGATGCTGAAATCAAGATTTTGGTGCGTGGTGGCGGTTCTATCACACAGGACAACAGTCCGCTTATCATATTGGACGGATTTGAAGTGGGCAGCCTGAACGATGTTCCTCCTACCGATATTGAATCTATCGAGGTGTTGAAAGATGCGGCCTCTACGGCCATCTATGGTGCACGCGGTGCGAACGGTGTTATTTTGGTGACAACCAAACGTCCTGTTGAAGGACGGGTTGTCATTAGTCTGAACACTTATGTGCAGACCAAAGAACTTTCTAACAAACTGGATGTGATGGACCCTTACGAATTTGTATTGATGCAATATGAAAATGCTCGTCAGAAAAGTTCTAACCCAACAGCTTTCAATAATAAGTATGGACATGCTTACGAACACTATATCTATCAGGGTAATGCCGGAACTGACTGGCAAGACGAAGTGTTTGGTTCCAATCCGGTGGCTAAATATGTAGACCTTAGTGTGAATGGTGGTACGGATAAAGCCAAATATAAAATTTCCTTTATCCATCAGGATCAGCCAAGTGTGATGGTAGGCAACGGATTGAAGCAAAACAATATGAATGCCTCTTTCAGCTTCAAGCCTTTTAAATTCCTGACGTTGGAATATCGTACGCGTTTGTTGCATAAGGAAGTAGATGGTTCCGGTACGGAGGGTGTCAGCTTGCTTACAGCTTTGCGCGAAGCTCCTACTACTGGCTTGGATGAGTACATGACGCTTCCTGAAGACGATACATACTTTGATCCCGACCAACTGGAAGAGGTGACTCGTTTCAATCCGAAAGAAGAATCGGAAAGAAATTATAAAAAGAGAATCAACAAATCGCTCAACACAATGGGAGCCGTGACTTGGGATGTTATGAAAGGTATGACTTTCCGTAGTGAATTTGGTTTCGAAAATAACTCTGAAGAACAACGCCGTTTCTGGGGTATGGAGACTAGTAAAGCTCGTAGCAATAATAACCAGCCGGTGGCGGAATGGAGCATGAAACAAGGTACCAAGTGGCAGCTTACCAACGTGTGGAACTACAACTTTATGCTAAAAGATGTACATGATATCCGTCTGATGTTGGGACAGGAAATCAAGCATAACCAGACTGCTACCAAAACTTACTCTACCCGTTTTTTTCCAGAAAATATCACGGCAGAAAAGGTCTTTGATAATTTGTCGCTAGGTACTCCTTACGAGAACTCCTCGTCAGCGGCCTCTCCCTCGCGTATTTCTTCATTCTTTGGTCGTATCAACTATGGCTATAATGATAAATACCTCGCTACGGTAACGCTACGTGCCGATGGCTCTTCTAAATTTGCCAAAGGTAACCGCTGGGGATTCTTCCCGGCAGGAGCGTTGGCATGGGGTATCTCTAACGAGGACTTTTTGAAAGATAGTCAGGTCGTATCCAACTTAAAGTTGAGATTAAGCTACGGTTCTTCCGGTAACGACCGCATCGATGCCGACCTTTATCAGAAATTGTATGGGGTAAGCAGTTCTCGTCCTGCCGGATGGGGAGAAGTCAGCCACTATTACTATAACTTTTATAACTCTAAATATGTGTACAATCCTGATGTAAAATGGGAAACCACCATCACACGTAACATTGGTCTTGATTTCGGCTTCTTTAAAGAACGCCTTAGCGGTACGATTGATGTGTACTGGAATACAGTCAAAGATTTGCTGGTGCCTTCGGATATTCCAGGTTACACAGGCTACACTAAGCTGATGACTAATGTGGGACAGACATCCAATCGGGGTATAGAACTTCAACTGAATGCCTGGCTGGTAGAGACGAAAGATTTCTCACTGAACGCCACATTCAATATCGGCCATAATAAAAACAAGATTGATAAACTGGCAAGTGGTGAAAAAGAATGGATTCTCACTTCGGGCTGGCGAAATGATGTGGTGAACTCGGATGATTATCGTGCCTATGTGGGTGGTACCAGTGGTTTGATTTACGGTTATGTCAATGATGGATTCTATACCGTAGCTGATTTTGAATCCTTCGACTCCAAATCCAGAACATGGAAACTGAAAGACGGTGTGGTAGACTCAAGTCCATTGTCCGACACTCCGCGTCCCGGTAATGCCAAATTCAAGAAACTCACTCCGGTAGATCCCAACAGCACTAATCCTTATCAGCTGACAGAAGCCGACCGTACTGTTATTGGTAACACCACTCCGAAGTTCTCGGGAGGTTTTGGCTTGAATGCTACTTATAAAGGATTCGACATGAGTATGTTCTTCAACTTTATGTATGATTTTGATGTACTGAATGCCAACAAAATCATGCTGACCACGTGGGCGGACAATAAAGAGAACAACTTCCTGATGGACATCGCTTCGGATAAACGCTGGCGTAACTTCGACGACATGGGGAATGAGATCCGTTATAGTCCGGAAGTACTGGCAGAATTCAATAAGAATGCTACCATGTGGAATCCCACTTCTATCGGACGCCCCATCTGTATGTCGTATGCCGTGGAAGACGGTTCGTTCCTGCGTCTTAATTCAGCTACCCTTGGTTACACCTTACCAAGTGTGTGGACGAAGAAAGTCGGTTTGAGTAAAGTACGTTTCTACGTATCGGGCAATAATCTGTTTACCCTCACCGGATATAGTGGTTATGATCCGGAGGTGAACATCGCTACCGGTTTGACACCCAATATTGATTATAACCGTTATCCGCGTAGCCGCACCTATACATTTGGCGCACAGTTGACTTTTTAATTGAAATCTATAAAATGAAAGAACAATGAATAAGAAACTAATATACTCACTCATTGCCGGAACTCTGTTCACTTTGACGTCTTGTGATGATTTTCTTGATGTGCAGCCCGGCTCCGGTTTTACTCCCGAGTACATATTTTCCAGCGAATCGGAGATGAAAGCATTGATGACCCGTATCTACTCTTCCATGACGGAAGACGGGTTATACGGAAGTAATCTTGCCAGCGGTTTAAATACGAATACCGATGTGGAAATGAGCTCATTCAAGAACAACACTGTCAGTACCAATGGCTCGGATATCGGCTGTTTTGATTCCCGTCCCACTTGGTCGGTGTTGAACTCAACTTGGAATAATCTCTATTATGCTATCAATTATGCCAACGACTTTTTGCAGGCTGTGCAGGAGTCACCGTTGTTTTCCGATAAAGTAGCAGGTGCTACTCCCTCCGAAATACAACAGATGTATGGAGAAGTGAAAACACTTCGTGCCATGCTCTATCTGGACTTGATCCGTACATGGGGAGATGTTGTGTTTGTTACCAAACCAACGGAAGCGACCGATGATTTCTTCAGCCTGGGTACTACCGATCGCAATGTCATTCTGGAATATCTGATCGACGACTTGATAGCTGTAGAACCGATGATGAAATATGCAGTCGATTTGGATTACGGCGTAGAACGTGCTTCACGCGAATATTGCCAAGCGCTTATCGGACAGTTGGCTCTTTATCGCGGTGGTTGGACTCTTCGTGCCGACAAAGAGGATGTGACTCACGTAGGTTACATGGAACGTGGCGATAACTTTGAGCATTATTATGAAATTGCCGTCACTTATCTGGGAAAGGTAATCAAGGAAAGCAAACACGACCTTTCTCAAAGTTTTGAAAACTTGTGGATGAATGAATGTAACTGGAAGACTGCCAACAACGATGATGTCATATTCGCTGTTCCGATGCTGAAAAGTGTCACCAGCCGTTATGGTTATAACATCGGTGTTACCATTGCGGAAGGTAAGCACTCATACGGCAGTGCCCGCAACTATGTGACTTTCTGCGGTACTTACGTTTATTCGTTTGATAAAGATGATTTGCGTCGTGACATGACTTGTGTACCTTATAAATATGATAAAGACCTGAATCAGGAAATTGATATGGGAGTGACCGGTATGGGTGCCGGGAAATGGTCCAAACTCTATATGCAGTCTCCGCTGGGTGCTTCCAGTGGTTCTAATACCGGTATCAATAGTGTGCGTATGCGCTTTGCAGATGTTTTGCTGATGTATGCTGAAGCAGTCAATGAACTTTACGGACCGCGTGACGATGCCAAAGAAGCACTGAAGCGTGTTCGCCGCCGCGCTTTCGATGCGGCTCAATGGACGGATAAAGTAGAAAGTTATGTAGAGAGCCTGACTAATGAAGCAGATTTCTTCCAAGCTGTCATGGATGAGCGTAAATGGGAGTTTGGCGGTGAAGGTATTCGTAAGTACGATCTTGCACGTTGGAATAAGTACGGTGAAGTCATCTATAATCTTTATAATGAAATGACTAATTGGGGACTGGTAGCTAACGGGGCTTACGTACCGGGCATTGAGAAAGTACCGTCTAATATCTATTACAAACAAGTAACGGATCCCGAACATCCCGATCGGAAGGTCTTGGATATTGTAGGTATTGACGAATATGGTCCGGGTGTGGGTCGTCCTGCCGGTTACACGGTATTGGAGTATGCGTTGGGATGGAGAGTGTTGAACAAAGAAACACAGCTTTATGAAACGTTGGATGCTATTTCATGGAGTTTCCGTGGATTTATCAACAAGAACAACGATCAATTAGTGAAACCTACCGATCCTGTGAGATACTTGTGTCCTTATCCTGCAAAGGTTATAACAGACCATCGCGGATTGATTCGGAACTATTATGGATACTAATCAGTAAAAAAGACAAACGTTATGATAAAGTTATTACGAAAACTTGCAACGGCTATGCTGCCCGCATTCCTTTGCGGCACCCTGTTCATAGGCTGCGAGGCAGATGATAAATATACGAAAGTGGACGACCTGTTCCAGCCCCGGTTTGTATTGGAGAAACCGGAGGTGAAAGCAAACTCTGTGACATTGGTATGGTATAAAGTGAACGATGCTACCTCTTATACGGTACAACTACATCAGGATCAATATTACACCAGCTTGTTTATGGAGATAGAAACCACTGATCCTTATGTGTTTATTGATGATATTCCTTACGGGACAACTTTCTATATTCGTGTACGCAGCAATGCTGCCAAAACGATCAACAATTCGCAATGGAGCTACGTCAGTGCTTCTACTGAAGCTCGTCCGGAGTATGCCAGACTGGTGGAAGATGTATCTAAAACCGAGATTACGGAATCATCTGCTATCATTCGCTGGAAGAAAGACAACAAACAAAATCCGGTAGATAGCATAAGCATTATGCCTATGATGGATACGACTCTGCCCGGCGTTAGCCGCTATCTGACCATTGAGGAGATGATGCAGGGATATGCTGAAGTGGACGGATTGACGAAGAACACATTATACGCAGTCAACCTGTATGATACCAGTAAACCTCGTAAATATGACAAACCTTACAATCAGGTAACGTTCCGCACGGCTGGTCCGTCGGCCATGTCTATACAAGTTGGCTTGGAAGATGATTTATCTGCCATGTTATCGGACAACGATGTCGATCCTGAAGTGCCCGAAGGTACGGAATACTACTTGCCGGCAGGTTCTTCCTACCGCGTCACTCCGTTCTCTTTGATGAAGGGTTTCCGTTTGGCGGGCAGTCGTGACGGTGTTAAACCTGTTGTTGTCCTCGAAGGCAGTTGGAGCATTGCAGAAGGTTCTTATCTTTCCAGCTTAGAGTTCGATAATATCGAATTCCGTCATGAAGCAAACAATAATTACTTTATGAATACCAGCAAGGCATACACAATAGAGAATGTCAGCTTTGTAAATTGCGACTTTATAAGTCTTCGTCGTGGTTTCTGGCGCCATCAATCAGCTAATGCCAAGTATATTATGAATCTGGAAATGGAAGGATGCCGTTTCGAAGGTTGCGGATGGCAAACAAGTGCGTATGGTACATTTAATCTTCAGTCTTTCGATAAAGATAACGGAGTGTCTTATGACCAGGTAGACCGTGCCATCTTCCGCAACTGTACGTTTAGCAATGACAATGATGGAACCAATGGCTATGGCTGGGGTAACCTTTTCTATGCGCCTTATATGGATAAACCGATCGAACTGGAATATAAGAATGTGACTATCTACAATTACAGCCGTAACCAACGTTTGATTAACATTGAATCTGCCGTAGGTTCCAAATTGGTAATGCAGGGCATCCTGTTGGCATCTCCTTGCGGTGATTTGTATGCTATCGGTGCTAATACCACCACCACATTCTCCGACAACTATACCACAGCAGATTATGCATTGGGCGGCAGCAAGATGAACGCGACAGACCTTGAGATTACAGCAGACAAACTGTTTGCCGATCCGGTTAATGGAGACTTGACGATTAAGGATACTTCTTCTCCGATCGTAAGTAGTCGTGCCGGTGATACTCGTTGGTTACCTTAAATTAGAGTGGAGACTATGAATTT
>ERZ1504287.319-NODE-319-length-11955-cov-9.189496_pt1 | contig 11955 bp, 10 predicted proteins | sample MGYA00571868_ERZ1504287 | MGnify/ENA primary metagenome ERZ1504287 (study PRJEB39906, sample SAMEA3182071) | gut metagenome | biome: human; feature: gut; material: Stool; isolation source: human stools | place: Canada | collected 2011-12-06 ... | reverse complement strand
ATTGCAGCCTATGAATCCTTTGCCAACTATCAAAAAGAAACTTAAGTTATTATTAAATCGTTTTTCTGTTAGCTATGTGAAAATAGATTTAATGAGTGTTACTCAAAATGAATTGTTAAAGGGGCGTTATGCTATAATAACAGGAGGAACTAGTGGCATAGGTTATGCTATAGCTGAAGCTTTTGTCAAGTCAGGATGTAATGTGATTATAACAGGACGTTCTAAAGGGCGTTTGGATAATGCAGTAAGTAAATTGAGTAGATATAACACAAAAACAGTAGGATTTGTTTTGGATAATACGAATGTAGCATCATTTGGACTTGTATTTACACAAATGCAGGATGCGGTGAATGGACAACCTATTGACATTTTGGTTAACAATGCGGGAGTGAATTTTAAAGGGATGCCTTATACTACAGAGGAAGAATATGATAGCGTGCTCGATACTAATTTGAAGGGTACGTTTTTTCTGTCGCAGGTATTCGGAAAATATATGGTAGATAATGGGATTAAAGGTAATATTTTAAATGTGGCTTCAGCATCAAGTCTTCGTCCTGCTAATTCTGCTTATACTCTCAGCAAATGGGGAATAAGAGGCCTTACTTTGGGATTGGCTAAAGCGTTGGCTAAGGATGGTATTACTGTCAATGGTATTGCTCCTGGACCTACTGCCACACCGATGTTAATGAAAGATAATCAGAACGATAATATGGTATTGGAGCGTTTACCACTTGGCAGATATATTATGCCTGAAGAAGTTGCTAATATGGCAGTAATCCTTGTTTCATCTATGGGACGAGCAATAATGGGTGATATTATATATATGACTGGTGGTGCTGGAATACTTACGTATGACGATGTGCCATATTCATTTTAATCAAGAGATATGTATACTATTCAAGAAAATGTAAGGATTGTTATAGCAATGCTTAAACAATATGGCATTCACCATATTGTTATTAGTCCGGGAGGAACGAATATTCCTATTTCGCAAGCTGTACAAGATGACACTTTTTTTCATTGTTATTCTGTGCCAGATGAACGGAGTGCTATGTATTTTGCTATTGGTCTTTATCTCCAAACAGGAGAGGTAATAGCTACTTCATGTACCAGTGCGCAAGCCACTCGTAATTATATTCCAGGACTAACCGAGGCATTTTATAAACATGTCCCTGTACTTGCTATAACGACAGCAAAACTAGAACGCTTTCAATACCAAGACTATATGCAGGCACCTGATCAGTGTTCTCTTCCGCGTGATTCGGTAAAACGAAGTTTTGATTTACCGCCTGTTACTGATGAAAATACCCGTAGCCAGTGTTATCATGCTGCTCGTGAAGCGATTATGGAAATTACTCATCGTAGGCCAGGTCCAGTTCAGCTGAATATCCGCATAGTGGATGCACTACAAGGGAAATTTATTGATGAGCAGCTTCCTAATGTACGTCCTCTTCAACGTTATATGGCATGGGATGATTGGAGTGAGATTGAATTGCAGGGAAAAAAAATTTTAATAGTAGTGGGAGAGCACCGTCCGTTCGATGAAAAACAGAGGAAGGCTATTGAGGCATTTTGTGAGAATTATAATGTAGTGGTTTATGTAAATCATCTATCTAATTATCATGGGAAATATTCGATTCAAGGTAATCTTTTGGTGGCTTGTGGAGGAATGAAGAAACTTCATCCTGATATTTTAATTACTATAGGTGGGCAAACAGGGGATTATCCACTTTATGGAGCACTAAATGGTCTTAGTGATATGGAGCATTGGCGGGTTGCAGAAGATGGTGCTTTAGTAGATACATATTCTCGGTTAACTAAGGTGTTTGAGTGTCCTGATTATTTCTTTTTCAATAGATTGGCAGGTGTGCATCTGTGTGGACATTCATATTATGAAAAATGGATACAATTGGAAGAAATGCTTAATAGGAATATTCAGTTACCGTTTTCTAACCTTTATGTAGCGCAGCAACTTTACAAAGAAATTCCTTCATGTAGCATAGTCAATTATGCTATTTTGAACAGTCTTCGGTGCTGGAATTATTTCCCATTAGATCCTAGTATACAGGGATATGCCAATGTTGCGGCTTTTGGTATAGATGGGTGTAATTCTATGTTAATTGGAGAAAGCATGAATACGGATGAACTTTGTTTTATCATAACTGGTGATTTGGCCTTTTTTTATGATATGAATGCTTTGGGAATACGCCATATTAAAAAGAATGTGCGTATTATATTGATTAATAATGGTGGTGGTGCAGAATTTAAAATTATGACAGATGCTTGGAAGGAAGATGTGCATGTGGCTGATTTTATTTCTGCAAATGGTCATAATGGAAGCGCAAAGGGATGGGCAGAAAATTGCGGTTTTATTTATTTTTCAGCTACAGATGAAAGTAGTTTTGAAAAATGTAAGGTTAACTTAATTTCTCGTAGCGACAAACCTATTATTCTTGAAGTATTTACTTATGTGGATAATGAGAAGAAGGCTAATGATTTGATTTTGGCATCAAACAGAATTAGCTCTAAGACAGACAATATTAAAGCATTGATAAAAAATGTTCTGGGTGAAAAAGGGACTGACGTTTTGAAGAAAATAATTATCACTTAAAAAAATATGAATAAAAGAAGTGCGTATTATCTTTTCCTTAAAAGATATTTGGGATGGTTTGTTCGGCCAATAAAGAGTAAAATTATATATTTACGGAAACATAAGCATATGTTGGTTGATTTTCAAAATTTCAGAGAAACTGTTATTTCCTGTAAAGGCGAGAATCCTAATCTTCCTTGTATTTATTATTTGGGGATTACTGCTCATTCAAATTTGGGGGATTTAGCACAGCATTATTGTATTTTGAAATGGATTAAAGAAAATTATCCTGAGTATTATCTTTTTAAAGTGGAATCTGATGCAGTTTGTGATAAGAGAGTGGAATTTTTTGATTTTTTGAAGAGATACTTTGTGAAAGATAGGGATATCATTATTTTTCAAAGTGGTTATTGCACACAGGATTTAGGTGGTAATCATCCTTTGATGCATTTTTTGGTTATTGATGCTATGCCTGATGCTAAGATTCTGATGATGCCTCAGACAGTTTTTTTTCAGCATGAAGAAAATGCATTTCGTTTCTCTGAGAATCATAATAAAGCTAGTCGTATGCTATTTTTGGCTCGTGATTTAGTGTCATATGAGAAGGCAAAGGAATTATTCTCGAAAGTTTCAGTGAAGATATTTCCTGATATTGTGACTACACTTATAGGACTAAGACAGTATGACAATCCTCGTTCTGGGGTATGCCTTTGTACTCGTAATGATGATGAAAAACTTTATAGCTATGAAGATTTGGATACATTTCGTGACAAAATTAGGATGATAACTCGTGTCATCCAAAAGGATACGACTATCAAGGAAAATTTTATGAAAATTCGTAGCGATTTGGAAAGATATGTTTGGGCGGAAATTGAGTCTTATTCGAATTATGAGGTTACTATTACTGACCGTTATCATGGTACTATTTTTTCTCTTTGTGCAGGTACACCTGTTATTATTTTGAAAACGACGGATCATAAGGTGACAACTGGCGCTGATTGGTTCAAGGGAGTTTATGATGACTACGTATACGTAGCAAAAGATTTGGATGATGCTTATAGTCTTTGCCAGAAAGTGCTTGCAAAGAAATTGAGTTATCATATTCTTCCATATTTCAAGACGAAATATTATGACGGGCTAAAAGAACTTTTTTCCAAAATTATGAATGAACAGACAAAATGAAAATTGTACATATAAATGCTACAGATTCTCGAGGGGGGGCGGCAATAGCTGCTTTTCGACATTGTGAGGCGATGCGTGAGGCAGGGTTGGATGCAGAGATGCTAGTATTAGTTCATGAGAAAAAGTCCGTACCTTATGTTCATAGCATCATAGCAAATGGTAAGTGGGCTAAAATTAAATCAGTGCTTATTAATCAAATAATGAGGTTTCTTTTAATGCCATTTCATCCATGGGCCGTGTTTAGCTTTCCTTTTTTATCTGTGTCAGTAGCTAAACATCCTCTGATAAAAGAGGCAGACTTGATTTATATTCATTGGGTTGCGGGGTCTATGCTCTCTACTCGTGAGATAGAACGAGTTTTGAAACTAGGGAAACCAGTTCGGTGGTATATGCATGATATGAATCCTGTAACAGGAGGTTGTCATCATGCAATGGATTGTGAGCAATATAAGACGGAATGTAAGAATTGTCCTTTCCTTCGGACTCATCCGTTGGGTCTTGATTTAGCTTTTCGTCAATTTAAGGTTCGAATGAAACGTTGGTCGGTATATGCCAATTTAGAAGCTTATACTCCTTCTGCATGGTTGGGTAAGTGCGTGATGGAAAGTGCTTTATGGAAAAATCATAAAGTAACGGTTTTTCCTAATGTGTTCGATCTGAAAAAGTTTCATCCAGGTAATCGACAAGCAGCACGAGAATTCTTAGGTGTGGGGAAGGAACATAAATTAGTTCTTTTCGGAGCTGCTGGTGTGGATGATGAGTACAAGGGATGGAGATATATGCGAGAAGCATTAAATCAATTATCTTCTGCATCTTATGAAGCTCTGATTTTTGGTGAGGAAAATTCGCATGTAAAGGAAGATTTGAAAATATCTTGTCGGTTTACTGGTTTTTTGCATGATGAATATTCTTTGATTCTTGTATATAATGCGGCTGATGTTTTTGTTTCTGCCTCCCTTGCTGATAATTACCCTAATGTCATTATGGAAGCAATGGCTTGCGGACTACCCTGTGTCGGTTTTAATGTGGGAGGGGTACCAGAACAGATTCGGCACAAGGAGAATGGTTATCTGGCTGAATTGAAGGATTCGGGTTCTTTAGCGGAAGGTATTCGGTATGTTTGTGAATCTTCTGTAGAAGAATATCAGAATATGCAGAAGAAGGCGTTTGATTTTGTTCGTGATGTAGCGTCTTATGAAAGATATAAGTGATGAAGGTATGGTTGGTTGATATATAATGGATTGTCTAAAAATGATTAAGCTAGATCACTTGTTTGATAATGATAAGCTATAGACATGATATTCTATTTATCGGTAGCTTTAATAACTACTTTATTATTTTATCTTGCAAATCTTTCTGTCAAGAATAAATATCTATTTGCTGTATTGTTCTTGTTGTTTGTTTTGTTTCCTTCGTTAGTGGGGGGATTACGTGATGAAACGGTAGGTAGGGATTTGCAGACTTATGGAATAGAGTGGTTTTATAAAGCGGTTTATTCACGTTCTTTTCCTTTGTATATAGAGTCTGTTTCCAATCCGGAGTATGGTTATTTATTGTTGAATTATGTATGTGGCAGTATAACTTCTAATATAAACTTTTTCTTTTTTATAACAGAATTATTGAAGATGGTATTGTTAGGGATGACTGCGATTCATTTTCGTAAAAAAATTATTGCACCATTGTTAGTCTTTTCGTATATGCTCTATTTCTATTGGTTAGGACTGTCTATGATGCGGCAGTCTATTGCTCTTTGTATATGCTTGTATTCTATGACTTATTTTTTTGATGCAAAATACTGGCAGTTTTTATTGTTGTGTTTAATTGCTTATCTTTTCCATAATTCTGCTTTTGTCTTTTTGGGGGTGGGGGTGATGTATTGGATAAAAGACATTAGGTTTTCATTTTTGATTAATATAGCTGCTATCTTATTTCTTTTGACGAATTCTATTTCTATACTCCTTTATTTGAGTCAAACAGGACTAGTAAAAATGGAATTAGCGGACTTATATATCAATTCAGGAGTGGATATTCCTCGGACAAGTCTCTTTTTGCTGTTCTTCTGTTTCGGGTGTTTGTATGTATGTAAGTCAAAAAAAGAAGGAGAATGGGATAGTGTAGTAAAGATGCTCCGTTTGACCCTCTTATATTGTTTGTTTTTTTTTATAATGTCAGCTTTCTTTGAAGTTGCCTTTCGTATAGCTTATTATCAAATGATTGTTATAATGGTACTTATGCCATGGATATTTAGACAGTCTAAGAAAAATAATGGAAGGAGAATTTGTATGTCAATATATGTTTTGTTGTTTTTTTACTTTTATTATGTGGAATGTCAGCATGGTGCTGTTGACACTATTCCTTATAAATCTATTATAGTAGGAATTTAATTTTTTTGATAAAACCATGGGTTATTATCCGTTAGTATCTGTCATTATAGCAACATATAATGCAGGAAAATATCTTCGCAGAGCGTTAGATAGTGTTTATAGTCAAAGCTATACAAACGTGGAATGTATTGTAGTTGATGGATGCTCAAAAGATAATACATTGGACATAGTCCGTGAATATGTATGCAAAAATATTGTGTATATATCGGAGCAAGATTTGGGTATTTATGATGCCTTGAACAAAGGAGTTCTTATAGCAAAGGGTGAATGGATTTATGTGTTAGGGGCGGATGATGAATTGTTGCCCGATGGACTACGTTCTTTCTTTTTAGGTGAGAATGATTTTGAATATGATATTATTTATGGTAATACAATAGATCGGTACTTTGATGGAATACTCCGGTACACAAAATCAAAATGTTGTTCTCGAGTAAGGTATGAAATGTTGGGTTGTCATCAAGGGATGATAATGAAGCGGAAAATGATTTTGGATTTAAAAGGATTTAATTTAAAGTATCCTTTGAAAGCTGACTTTTCTTTGGTTCAGAAGGCCTATTTGTCAGGGTACCGTTTTCGGAAGATTGACTCTTATATTGCTTATTTTTCAATGGAAGGTGCTACGGGGACTTCTTACAGAATTATGGATAAAGAACACTTGTCTATTTTAAGAGATAATCATGCAGTTCTTTTTCCTAGATTGGTTATGGGACTTATTGGCATCAAGAAAATAATAAAGGTATTTTATCTGAAGTTTTTTTATGGTAAGTAATATTATAATAGTTAATGACTTTGCCTTTATAAATGGTGGTGCTGGTAGTGTGGCAATTCGGACTGCTTGTGAATTGTCTCGCAGAGGTAAACGGGTATTCTTTTTTGCTGGTGTTGCTCCTGTTGATGCTTGCTTAGAAGCGACGGGTGTGAAAGTGTTTTGTTTGAATCAGTACGATATATTGAATAATTCGAATCGGCTTGAGGCGATAATTCAAGGTCTTTGGAACCAAAAAGCGTATAAGGAGTTTGATAAATTATTGTCATCTTTGGATTTACAGAAGACTATTATTCATTTTCATTCATGGACGAAAGTTCTTTCTGCATCATTATTTGCGGTGACAAGGAAACATCATGCTAAGATAGTAGTTACTATGCATGATTATTTTTCCTTTTGTCCTAATGGTGGTTTTTTTGTTTATCCCCAGCGCTCTATTTGTGAAAGAAACCCTCTTTCTTGGAGATGTGTTTTGTGTAATTGTGATGCTCGTTCTTTTTCACAGAAAATGTGGAGAGTATGTCGGCAGAAAATTCAGAATTTCTATTTTTGGAAGAATGATATACATTTCATATCTATTTCAGCCTTGACCCATGAATTATGTTTATGTCATATGCCGAAAAAAAAGATTTATCCAGTTACACGTTTGAATAATCCATTAGAATTGTCTGATACGAAATGCGAATTGAAGAAAGATGCAGCGTATCTTTTTATGGGACGTTTGTCTTCTGAAAAGGGATTGGATCTGTTTTGTAAAGCAATGGTTGATTTGCATTTAAAAGGACTGGTGGTTGGTGATGGTTATTTGAAGGAAAAGTATCAGGCAGAATATCCACAAATTGATTTTGTAGGATGGGCGTCAGGGGAGGAAAAGAAAAAATACATTCTTCAGTCAAAATGCTTGCTATTTCCTTCATTTTGGTATGAAGGTGCTCCTTTGACTATTATAGAAATGAAATCATATGGTATTCCTTGTATTGTTCCAGATCGCTGTGCCGCTTCTGAACAAATAGAAAATGGGAAAACAGGATTTGTTTTTAAAACAGGTGATTATGATTCGTTTGTTACTGCTATTAAAAGATTGGAAGAAATTGATTTGAATGAAATGCAAAAGAATATTATAAATACGTTTCATCTAAATGATTATTCGATGGAAAGTCATATTAAAGGGTTGATTGATATTTATGGAGATTAATAAAAGTATGAGAGTTTTTAGGTGCTTGTTTTTCTTGTTGTTTCCCTTTTTTATTTTTAAAATTCTTCATATTAAGATGAAAAGGGTAGGTTTTTCTCTTGTTTTATGTCGTTATATAGATATGGATGTAGAAGCTACAATTGGTCATTTTAACTTGATTATTGTTGATTCACTAGTAATGAAGAAGGAAAGCCGAATAGGTCATTTGAATTTTATTAAAGGAGGATTTGATGTTTTGATGGATGAAAAATCCAGTATTCATAATCTCAATAAGATATCTCTAGTATTGCAGTTTTATATGAATCAGTTTGCCTTCATTTAAGAAGGAATGCTAGGATAGGAGTCTCTCATTTATTGGATTTAACAAGTAGCATTACGATAGGAGAAAACTCCATGCTGGCAGGTGCCGATACTCAAATATGGACACATAGCTTTTATTTCGAAGAAACGGGTATGGGGTATGTGAGAGTGGATGGAGAAGTACATATTGGTTCAAACTGTTATATTGGTGCACGATGTACTATCCTGCCTAATGTTTTTATAGGTAATGCTATAACAGTTGGTGCTGCTACTTGTGTATCTAAGTCATTAAAAAACAAAGGGGCTTATGTTTCTCCACCTGTAATTCATTTAGACTATTCGTTTGATGAAGCAGTATTAAAACTGAAAGGGAGAGAAATGATGTCGAGAATTTATAAAAAGCAGATTACTTAATGGTTTTGCCATATTGTTTTTAAAACGTATATATCAGGTCTCTTTTTGGGGATGTGGGTTTTATCTTTTGTAGTTAAAAAGGCTTTATTGGGAAATGTAAAAGTAATGTTTGTACATTTTTCCTAGAAGCATGGAATAAGGGTAAAGACGCGTTAAGACTATTTTTATTATTGGCTTTGAAAATGCTATAGATCATTAGTATGTTACATCTTATATATACTTAAGTTTCTAAGAAATAGAGTTATGCATATACTACATATTTCAAAATATTACTTTCCTTATTTAGGAGGCGTAGAGGGTATCTGTAAATATCTTGTGGAAAGGATGCCAAAACACATTACAAGCGTGGTCTGTTTTAATAATCAACGGGAGAATGCTGTAGATGAAATAAATGGTCATCGTATATATCGTATTGCAACTTTTGTAAACATTGCTCGTCAGGCATTGTCATTGTCGTATAAAAATGGATTGCGATGGGCTATTTTAACAGAAAAACCAGATGTAATACAATTTCATTGGGCGAATCCTTTCCCAGCTATATTGTTGCGATTAGTAATGCCGAAGGATGTTAAGTTGGTGTTGCATTGGCATATGGATATTATACGTCAGTGGTATCTATACTGGGCGGTACGTCCTTGGGAAAAATGGATTATTAAACGAGCGGATTGTATTGTAGTGACGAGTCCGCAGTATAGGGATGGTTCTAAGCCTTTACAAAAAGTGAAAGAAAAAATACGTATAGTACCGAATGCAATTGATGAAAAGTTATTTGAACTTCGAATAGGAGATAAGGAACGTATTCAGGAAATAAGGGCCCTATATAATGGTAAACCTATTGTTTTCTTTATGGGCAGGCATACTAAATATAAAGGTTTGCCGCATTTGATAGAGGCGGAACGATATATGAAATCCGATTGTGTCATTGTTATCGGTGGTAAAGGTCCTTTGACAAAGAGATTGAAAGCATTAGCTAAGAAACGTAACTCGGCACGTATTCATTTTGTTGGTAGGTTGTCTGAGGATGATTTGCGTTGTTATCTGTATGCGGCCAGTGTGTTTGCTTTTCCTTCTGTCACAAAGAATGAAGCATTTGGTGTAGCATTGGCCGAGGCTATGTATTGTTATACTCCAGCTGTTACTTTTACAATTGAGGGGAGTGGCGTAAATTGGGTTAATCTTAATGGAATTACTGGTATAGAAGTTTCGCAAAAGGGGAACTTGAATCAAGTTTATGCGGAAGCTCTAGATAAATTGGTAAGAGATACAAGTTTGCAAAAAGAATATTCTAGGGCTGCACATAAGCGTGTTGCAGAAAATTTTTTAATAGGACATATGGTGGATGCTATGGAAAAAGTGTATCAAGAATTATGATGATAAAAACAATGATTAAAAGTGGATTCTTATTAAGCCTGTTTATATTCATCGGGACAGTATATGCAGATGCGCAAATCAACTACGGCACCACAGGTCTGATGAATATGCCCACTGCCGACATGCAGCGTGACAAAACCTTTATGGCAGGTGGTAACTGGCTGAACCATCACGCTACCGTTCCCCGTTGGTGGTATGATACATGGAATTACTACATAAACATAACTATTTTCCCTTGGTTGGAAGCCGGGTACTTATGTATGGGGCATAAGGCAGTACCCACGGACTATGGTAATCGTTCGGGCTATTGGGTTCCTTCTACGTATGGTAAATTTATTAATCAGGACCGTTCCTTTCATTTTCGGCTTAGAGTGTGGAAAGAAGGCTGGTGGAAAGAATGGACCCCCCAGATAGTTCTCGGGGCGAATGATGTGATAGGTGATTCATGGAATGGAGGATCGCTGTCCAAACCTTCAGAATTAAATTATGGTAATGGTTTTCTTAACCGCTATTATCTGGCCATAACCAAACATTTTTATTTTGAGAATGTGGGTACATTAGGTGCACACCTGTCATGGATATACAGCAACCGTTTTGATAACAAGTTGAATAATCCGGCTATGGGTGCGAATTTCCGGTTTCATTTGAAGGACAGTGATTCTTGGGTGCATAAAGCCATTAATGGTGTTAATTTAATGGCAGAAGTGGTTCCCGGTTATACGGATGTGAAGGAGGATTTGACTTTTGACCCTGACGGGGCGAAGTACCAGGTAAATCTTGGTATGGAGTACAGCTTCTGGAAAGACTACATCAACGCCGTAGTAGAACTGAACCGTTGCAAGTACTTTTCCGGTGGCTTAGTCTTCAAAATCCATTTAAAATAATAAAAAGCGCTCATTCATAGGAATTTCCAGATAGAATTCGTTTCTTTGCGGTCAGAAACCATAAAATCATCTTTATTATGTCATCCCGCTTTGTAAACCCTTTTACGGATCTCGGCTTCAAGATAATCTTCGGCCAGCCTGCCAGCAAGGATCTGCTGATAATCCTGCTTAACGAACTGCTGTCGGGTGAGCATCACATTGAAGACCTGACGTTTCTGGACAAGGAGGACCGTTCGGAGAATATTCACGACAAGGGCATCATCTATGACCTTTACTGCCGTACCTCTACGGGCGAGTACATCATAGTGGAGATGCAGAATCGTTGGCATAGCCATTTCCTGGACCGTACGCTCTATTATGTATGCCGTGCGGTGAGCCGCCAGATGGAGAATCCGTCCTCTAAAGAGGTATGTGTTCCCGATACTCCGTTGGAGGGGGATTGCGGTCTGCTCAGGGAAGAAGAGGCTTCTTACGGTCTCCGTTACAGGCTTCCTGCCGTGTACGGCATTTTCCTGATGAATTTCAAGGAGGATGGTCTGGAAAGCAAGTTCCGTACCGACACGGTGGTTTCCGACCGGGATAGCGGTCGTGTGGTGAACCGGAATTTCCGTCAGATTTATCTCCAGTTTCCTTATTTTACGAAGGATCTGGACGAATGTTCTACTTTATCCGATAAACTAATGTATGCACTGAAGAATATGAACAACTGGAACAGAATGCCCGATGCGCTGAAAGAACAGGTTTTCAGCCATCTTGACCGCCTTGCCGCCAAGGCTCACCTGTCTGAGGGTGACCGTATCGCTTATGATAAGGCGGTGGACCGTTATAACGTGAGCCGTATTGTGGAAAATGATATCCGTGAACAGGCT
>ERZ1504287.307-NODE-307-length-12452-cov-6.048963_pt1 | contig 12452 bp, 4 predicted proteins | sample MGYA00571868_ERZ1504287 | MGnify/ENA primary metagenome ERZ1504287 (study PRJEB39906, sample SAMEA3182071) | gut metagenome | biome: human; feature: gut; material: Stool; isolation source: human stools | place: Canada | collected 2011-12-06 ... | reverse complement strand
TGATAATGGGTTACGTCTGGTACACTCGCAGGACGAAAGTACGCAGATGGTTGCCCTTAATATATTATATAATGTGGGAGCTCGCGACGAAGATCCCGAGCATACTGGTTTTGCCCATTTGTTCGAACACCTGATGTTCGGAGGGTCGGTGAATATTCCCGATTATGATATGCCGCTTCAATTGGCGGGTGGAGAGAATAATGCCTGGACGAATAATGATATAACCAATTACTACCTCACTGTACCTCGTCAGAACGTAGAAACCGGCTTTTGGTTGGAATCCGACCGGATGTTGAGTCTTGATTTTAGCGAACGGAGTCTGGAGGTACAGCGGGGAGTAGTAATAGAAGAATTCAAACAGCGTTGTTTGAATCAGCCTTATGGGGATATCGGACATCTTTTGCGTCCTCTGGCTTATCAGACGCATCCTTATCAATGGCCTACTATCGGAAAAGAGTTGTCGCATATTGCCAATGCTACGCTGGAAGAAGTGAAGGCATTCTTTTTCCGTTTTTATGCTCCTAATAATGCCATATTAGCTGTGACCGGTAATATCTCTTTCGAAGAGGCGGTTGCTTTGACAGAAAAATGGTTCGGCTCTATTCCTCGTCGGGAAGTTCCTCAACGGAACCTGCCACAAGAACAGGAACAGACGGAAGAACGGCGGCTGACGGTAGAGAGAAATGTTCCTCTCGATTCTTTATTTATGGCATACCACATGCCTGCCCATTGCCATCCGGATTATTATGCATTTGATATTTTGTCGGATGTGTTGAGCAACGGACGTTCCAGCCGGTTGAACCAGCGTTTGGTACAACAGAAACAATTATTTTCGAGTATAGATGCTTATATTTCCGGCAGTGTAGATGCGGGGTTATTCCATATTAGTGGTAAACCTTCGGCAGGTGTCACCCTGGAACAGGCGGAAGCGGCAGTGCGGGAAGAACTGGAACTGTTGCAGCAAGAGTTGGTTGACGACCAGGAACTGGAGAAAGTGAAGAACAAATTTGAATATGGCATCCAACCTGGCTTGATACGAATTGCTTGGCCGGGCGGAGGACATGGAAAAAGAGGTCGATCGTTATCGGTCTGTCACGGCTGAACAATTGCGGGCGGTAGCTCAATCTGCTTTCCGTAAGGAGAACGGAGTAATACTATATTATAAGAAACAACAAAATTAAATTCTCCCTTTTTATAATCTATCAGTGAAAGGGGAAAGTCCCTTTGCCTGAAAATGGAGATACGTTTAGGTAACGGAAAAGTAAATGAGACATATTTATAGTACATATAAAGAGCATTATAAAGCACTAATTTTTCTCGGACTGCCGATTGTGATCGGTCAAATAGGAGTAATCGTTCTTGGATTTGCGGATACGTTAATGATCGGGCATCATAGTACGATTGAGCTGGGAGCAGCTTCCTTCGTCAATAATGTGTTCAATCTGGCGATTATTTTCAGTACGGGTTTTTCGTATGGGCTGACTCCCATTGTGGGAGGTTTGTATGGAACCCGCCAGTATGCCCCTGCGGGACAGGCTTTACGCAACAGTTTGCTGGCAAACCTGATGGTTGCATTGCTGCTGACTGTCTGTATGACTGTTCTTTATCTAAATATAGAACGTCTCGGACAGCCGGAAGAATTGATTCCCCTGATTAAACCGTATTACCTTGTTTTGCTCGCTTCACTAGTGTTTGTCATGCTTTTCAATGGATTCAAGCAGTTTACAGACGGAATTACGGATACAAAAACCGCTATGTGGATATTGCTTGGTGGAAATGTCTTGAATATCATAGGAAACTATATCCTGATTTATGGAAAGCTCGGATTGCCCGAGTTAGGTCTGTTGGGAGCAGGTGTCAGCACGCTGTTCTCGCGTATCGTGATGGTGATTATATTTATCATCATCTTTATGCGTAGTCCGCGTTTTGTCCGCTATAAGATTGGCTTTTTCCGTTTGGGATGGTCACGAGCTGTATTTGGGCATTTGAATGGTCTCGGATGGCCGGTTGCTTTTCAAATGGGAATGGAGACAGCCTCCTTTAGTCTAAGTGCGATCATGATCGGTTGGCTGGGTACTATCGCTCTGGCTTCTCATCAGGTTATGCTGGCTATTTCGCAGTTTACATTTATGATGTATTACGGTATGGGTGCTGCTGTGGCTGTTCGTGTCAGTAACTTCAAAGGTCAGAATGATATCATTAATGTACGTCGTTCTGCCTATGCAGGTTTTCATCTGATGATGACATTGGGCGTTGTGCTTTCTTTGATTGTCTTCCTTTGCCGGAATTACTTGGGAGGCTGGTTTACCGACAGTCAGGAAGTGGCTGCTATGGTGACCTCTCTAATCTTCCCTTTCCTCGTTTACCAGTTTGGCGACGGACTGCAGATTACTTTCGCCAATGCTTTGCGTGGAATTTCAGATGTAAAACTAATGATGGTTATCGCCTTTATCGCCTATTTCGTTATTTCGCTTCCCGTAGGATATTTCTGCGGCTTTGTAATGGGATGGGGGATAGTAGGTGTCTGGATGGCATTTCCTTTTGGTCTGACGAGTGCGGGACTAATGCTCTGGTGGCGTTTCCACTACATGACAAAACTCCCCGAACCCCACCCCAAAACCTAATACTTAATACTTAATACTTAAAACTTTTATCCCAATGGCTTCCTTCCGTTTTACAAAGTTGAAAATAACCGCCGGTTACACTTTGTTACTGGCGATCCTCCTTTTCTCGCTGGTGTTTGTACATCGTGAGATGGAAGCATTGTCGGCAGCCGACGATCAGCAGAACTTAAGAACTGATAGTCTATTGACCCTTCTCCACGAGAAAGATCAAAACACGATTCAGATGTTGCGGGTGTTAAGTGAAGCAAACGACAGCCTTCTCTCTGCTTCGGAGATTGAAGAAATCATTTCCGAACAAGATTCTGTCATTACCCAGCAACGGGTACAACATCGGGTCATTACCAAGCGTGACTCGTTAATAACTACTCCTAAAAAGAAGGGATTCTTCAAACGGCTCGCCGAAGTGTTTTCCCCTTCTAAACAAGACAGTGCCGTATTAGTTAATACATCGCTGGAAGTAGCCACTGATACCATTCTTCAACCGACTACTTCTAAAGATTCTCTTCAGCAGAAAATCCGCATGGCTACCGAAGAAAAACGGTTGCAACGGAAGAAAACCATCCGGCGTACCAGTACGAAGTACCAGCGGATGAATACACAGTTGACGGCACGAATGGATAGTCTGATTAAACAATATGAGGAAGAAATGACCCTGCGTGCCCGTCAGGATGCCGAGCTTCAGCAGGAGGTAAGAATGCGGTCGGCGCGTATCATCGGCGGTATCGCGGTTGGTGCCGTACTATTATCTGCTTTTTTCCTGATATTGATTATGCGGGATATCTCTCGCAGCAACCGTTATCGTCAGCAATTGGAGGTGGCGAATAAACGCGCGGAAGATTTGCTTGTTGCCCGTGAGAAATTAATGCTGGCCATTACCCATGACTTTAAGGCGCCGCTGGGGTCAATCATGGGATATACCGAACTTCTGTCCCGGCTGACAGAAGATGAACGGCAACGGTTCTACCTCGACAATATGAAAAGCTCTTCGGAACATTTGTTGAAACTAGTCAGTGACTTGCTCGATTTCCATCGGCTCGATCTCAATAAAGCGGAAGTGAACCGTGTAACCTTTAACCCTTCCCAGCTGTTCGACGAAATTTATGTCAGTTTCGAACCTTTGACCGCTGCCAAAGGTTTAGCCTTGCAATGTCACGTCGCCCCGGAACTGAACGGAAGATATATCAGTGATCCTTTGCGACTCCGGCAAATAGTGAACAACCTTTTGTCTAATGCCGTAAAGTTTACTCAAAAAGGAGAGATTAGCCTGACAGCCGGTTATGATTCTTCTAAGTTAACCATTGCTATCGCCGATACAGGAAAAGGAATGGCATCAGAAGATCGTGAACGTATCTTTCAGGAGTTTACACGTCTTTCCGGTGCGCAGGGAGAGGAAGGTTTCGGACTCGGACTCTCTATTGTGAAGAAACTGGTAACCTTGCTTGAAGGAACCATTGACGTGCAAAGCACATTAGGAAAAGGAAGCTGTTTTACTGTAACTCTGCCTCTTTATCCGGTAGGTAAATCCATTGCGGAAAGTGAATCTCCCGAAAGCGAAAATGTGGATATAACAGAGGAGTCGGCCGCGATTCCTCCGATGAAAGTCATCCGTGTTCTTTTGATCGATGACGATAAGATTCAGTTGAATCTGACTGCTGCCATGTTGAAACAACATGGTATCGATGCGGTATGTTGTGAACAGCTGGAGCAGTTGATCGAACAGCTTCGCTCTTCCGTCTTCGATGTATTGCTGACAGATATACAAATGCCTGCTATTAACGGTTTTGATTTGGTAAAATTATTGCGGGCTTCTAATATACCACAAGCAAAAACAATCCCCGTCATTGCTGTGACCGCCCGTAGCGAAATGGATAAGGCAGCTCTACCTGAACACGGCTTTGCCGGTTGTCTGCATAAACCGTTTACAGTAAAAGAATTATTGATGACGGTAAATGAAGGGCAACTCTCCGCTGATGAAGCGCATATCACAGAAGATATGGCAACAGCCGGAATAAATTTCTCTGCACTTACTGCTTATTCTGAAGACGATCCGGAAGCAGCATCCTCCATTATTCAGACTTTTATTGAAGAAACAGGTAAGAATATCGAACGGATGCAACAAGCGCTGAACGATAAAGAGGTGGACGGGATAGCTGCTATGGCGCATAAGCTCCTCCCTCTCTTTACAATGATTGGAGCGGATGAAACCATAACTCCATTAAAATGGCTGGAAGCTTGTCGTGGAGAAAAATTCTCGGAAAAAATAGAAGAAACAACACTTAATATATTAGAGGCTGTCCATAAAATAATAAGTGAGGCAGAGCGCTATTTGATAGTGATGAAAAATACCCGATAAGCTATTTTCTTCTACTCCTTGGCTAGTATCTGTATCTTTCTTACTATTAGCCAAACCTTTTTTCAAAATAATTTGTTTACTTTGTGTCACCTTATTTACACTGACACATTTTACATGAAACGAAAATGGATACGCTGGGTAAGCTGGATACTGCTTACTCCTATAATACTCTTTGTAATACTAATGGTATTGCTTTATGTTCCTCCCGTTCAGAATCTTTTGCGTCGGGAGGTTACTGCATACGCCTCTAAGGCAACCGGTATGCAGATTCAGGTGGAACGGATAGACCTTCGTTTCCCGCTTAATCTGTTGGTTCGTGGCGTAGAGGTTATTCAACAGCCGGATACTCTTTTGTCTTTGGAAAGCCTGAATGTCCGTGTGCAGGCATGGCCGTTAATAAAAGGAAAAGTCGAAGTGGATGAAGTCACTTTGAGCCGGGTAGCCGTTAATTCAGCCAATTTGATGGAAGGAATGAAGATTAAAGGCGTTTTAGGACGTTTCTTCCTGCAAAGCCATGGTGTTGACTTGTCCAATGAAATAGCGATTATCAATCAGGCCGAACTGTCTGATACCCATGTGCAGTTGTTAATGAATGATACTACCACCACTCCTAAAGATACCACAGCCTCTGCTCCTGTAAACTGGAAAGTGGATCTTCATCAGTTGAAATTAAAGAATGTATCATTCAGTATGCAACTTCCTGTTGATTCCATGCGGATGGCAGCTCATATCGGGGAGGCTGCTATTGATGATGCACAGGCTGATTTGAAAAATCAGTTTTATGGTTTGAAGAAATTTCTGTTGTCGGGAACTTCCGCCAGTTACGATACAGGAACCGCGCAACCAATAGAAGGTTTTGATGCTTCCCATATTGCCGTTCGTGATGTTCGCATCGCTTTGGATTCCCTGTTGTATAAAGGCAGGGACATGAATGCAGTCATTCGTGAGTTTACAATGAATGAACGTTCCGGATTAAGTGTTGTTTCACTGACAGGAAGAGCATACTCTAACGATTCAATCATTAGTGTTCCCGGTTTAAAACTAAAAACCCCTCATTCTGAAATAGATTTATCTGCCCATACCTATTGGGAACTTGTCAACATCCCGACTACAGGACGTTTGTCCGCCAATCTCAATGCCTATATCGGCAAAGAAGATGTTATGTTATTTGCAGGAGGATTGCCTGATAGCTTTAAAGAAGCCTATCCATTTCGTCCGCTTGTCATTCGTGCCGGTACGGACGGTAACTTGAAACAAATGCAGATTTCCCGTTTTACGGTAGACTTGCCGGGTGCTTTTGCTTTAGAAGGCGGCGGTATGATAGAAAACCTGGCTGACAGCCTGACTCGTACCGGAACCATTGGGCTGAAAATGACAACTCAAAATTTGAACTTCCTGACCGCTCTGCCAGGAGAGGCTCCCAATGGTACGATTGTACTCCCTGACAGCATGAATCTGGTGGCGAAAGTTGATATCAAAGGTCCTGAATATAAAGCAGGCCTCCGTCTGAAAGAGGGGAAAGGAGCTATGGACGTGAATGCAGCATTAAATACATCTACCGAAGTTTACAAAGCTGATCTGAAGATAGGCAATCTGCAACTCCATAACTTCCTTCCGAAAGATTCTATCTACGAACTGTCTCTGTCGGCTGCGGCTAATGGTCGTGGACTGGATGTCATGTCTTATCATTCTTTTGCCAAACTGAATCTTTCATTAGATCAGCTTCATTATGCAAAATATCATCTCTCCAATCTTAATTTGACAGGAGACCTTAAAGGCGCACTGGTCACCGCACATCTGACAAGTGACAATGCTTTATTGAAAATGACAACCGATGCGGAATATAATTTGGCGCACAGTTATCCTGATGGTAAGATAACGGTTGATGTCACTCAACTGGATTTACATGAATTAGGAATCATGCCGCAGCCAATGAAGCGTCCGCTTACTTTTAATTTAGCTGCCGAAGCTCGTCGGGATTTAGTCTCGGCACATTTCGTTTCTGGAGATATGAAACTCGACTTGAGCGCACGTTCCGGCGTTAATCCTTTAATTCGCCAATCTACTCACTTTGTGGATGTATTGATGAAGCAGATTGATGAGAAAGCATTGAATCACGCTGAACTGCGTAAGGCGCTACCGACGGCAGTTTTCTCTTTCTCTGCAGGACAAGAAAACCCTTTGGCATATTTTCTGGCTACTAAAAAGATAGCTTACCATGATGCTTCTGTGAAATTCGGAGCAGCTCCTAATTGGGGAATTAATGGAAAAGCCGCTATTCATGCTTTGAAAGTAGACACCTTGCAACTGGACACGATTTTCTTTACAGTCAAACAAGATACCACACTCATGAAATTGCGTGCCGGTGTTATTAACGGACCGAAGAATCCGCAATTCTCCTTCTCTACTACACTGACAGGAGAGATTCGTGACCGGGATGCGGAACTGCTGGTAGATTTTAAGAATGGAAAAGGAGAAACGGGCGTACTGCTCGGTGTCAATGCGCGTCCTTTGTTTGAAGGGCAAGGAAAAGGCGATGGATTAGCTTTCACATTAATCCCGGAAGAACCGATTATCGCCTTCCAGAAATTCCATTTTAATGAGAATCACAACTGGATTTATGTGCATAAGAATATGCGTGTATACGCTAATGTAGATATGTGGGACGATGAAGGAATGGGATTCCGTGTACATTCGGTGCGGGGGGACACTGTTTCTTTACAGAATATTGATGTCGAAATCCGAAGAATCAGTTTAGCCGAATTGAGCAAAGTACTGCCTTACTTCCCGGAAATAACCGGTTTATTCTCTGCGGAAGCACACTACGTGCAGACTGAAAAAGATCTTCAACTCTCGGTTGAATCATCTATTGACGAGCTGACTTATGAACGTCAACGAATTGGTGATGTAACATTAGGAGCTACCTGGTTGCCGGGCGAACAAGGGAAACAATATCTTAACGCTTATCTGAATCATGACAAAGTGGAAGTGATGGTGGCGGATGGCAAGCTGGTTCCAACCCAGACAGGGAAGGATAGTCTGGAAGTAAATGCCACTCTGGAGCACTTCCCGCTCCGTGTAGCGAACGTATTCATTCCCGATCAGATGGTTACATTAGCCGGTGATATGGATGGTAATCTGAACATTACCGGTAGCACCGAACAACCTTTGATTAATGGCGAACTGATATTGGATAGTGTTACTGTCCTTTCCCGGCAGTATGGTGCTAACTTCCGGTTCGATAACCGCCCGGTGCAGATAAAGAATAATCGTTTGGAATTTGATAAATTCGCTATTTATACAACAGGAAAGAATCCATTTACGATTGACGGATCTGTCGATTTCAGAGATATGTCCCGGCCGATGGCAAATCTGAATCTGCTGGCACAGAACTATACGCTTCTGGATGCCAAACGTACCCGTGAAAGTCTGGTTTACGGAAAAGTATATGCTGATTTCCGGGCAACGGTGAAAGGGCCGTTAGACGGATTGAATATGCGTGGAAACATGAGTTTGCTGGGCAATACAGATGTTTCTTATATATTGACCGATTCACCGTTGACTGTGCAGGACCGTTTGGGAAGTTTGGTAACCTTTACTTCATTTAGTGACACCACTACGGTTGTTCAGCAAGAAGTGCCGACTGTTTCTTTAGGCGGGCTGGATATGGTGATGATGGTACACATCGACCCGTCCGTTCGTTTGAAAGTCGATTTGGACGCAAGCAATGACAATCGTGTTGAACTGGAGGGAGGAGGTGACCTCTCTATGAAATATACTCCGCAGGGTGACCTGACATTGACCGGACGCTATACGTTGAGCGGCGGTTTGATGAAATATGCTTTGCCTGTCATCGCTGCCAAAGAATTTGCTATCGACAACGGCAGCTATGTGGAATGGACGGGAAATCCTATGGACCCGATGCTGAACTTCAAAGCAACCGACCGTATCCGCGCTTCTGTCTCCGAAGGAGAGAATGGCGGAACACGTATGGTTAATTTCGATGTGTCTATCGTCGTCAAGAACCGACTGGATAATCTTTCTTTCGCCTTTGACGTATCTGCCCCCGAAGACGCAACCATACAAAATGAATTGACGGCTATGGGAGCGGAAGAGAGAGGCAAACAGGCTCTATATATCATGGTTATGAAAACCTACCTTGGCACCGGACCGATTGGTGGCGGAGGTGGTGGACTGGGTAAACTGAATATGGGTTCTGCATTGAACTCCGTATTAAGTAGCCAAATCAACTCATTGATGGGAAACCTGAAAAATGCCAGCGTTTCTGTCGGTATCGAAGACCACGATCTGTCGGATACGGGTGGTAAGCGTACGGATTACAGTTTCCGTTATTCACAACGTCTCTTCAATAACCGTTTCCAGATTGTAATCGGAGGTAAAGTTTCTACGGGTGAGAATGCGACCAATGACGCAGAATCTTTCATCGATAACATCTCTCTGGAATATCGCTTGGATAGAACCGGAACCCGTTATGTCCGTCTGTTCTACGATACAAACTACGAGAGTGTACTCGAAGGAGAGATTACGGAAACCGGAGTCGGTCTGGTACTTCGCAAGAAGCTGGATAAACTTAGCGAACTGTTCATCTTTAAGAAAAAGAAGTAAACATGAAAGGTATATATAGTAACATATTAATAAGTTGCCTGATGGGTATCATCTTATTCTCGGGTTGTTCGGTGACAAAGCATCTGCCCGAAGGGGAGGTACTTTATACAGGAGGAAAAACTGTCATACAGAATAAGTCGACAACACCGGTAGGAGGGACGGCCCTGACAGAGATTGAGGCGGCCCTTGATAAAACTCCCAGTACGAAGATGTTGGGAGGGCTTCTGCCTATTCCTTTTAAAATGTGGATGTACAATGACTTTGTGAAATATAAAAAAGGATTTGGAAAGTGGATGTTCAACCGTCTGGCTGCTAACCCTCCGGTATTTATTTCCACTGTCAATCCGGAGGTCCGCATCAAGGTGGCTACAAACTTGCTCCGTGATTATGGTTACTTCAATGGGAAAGTGACTTATGAAACATTGGTCGATAAGAAAGACAGCCTGAAAGCAAGTATCCTGTATACGGTAGACATGAAGAATCCTTATTTTATAGATACGGTTTATTATCAGCGCTTCACTCCTCAAACGTTGCGCATTATGGAACGGGGACGTCGAATGTCTTATATAAGTCCCGGCGAGCAGTTTAACGTGGTCGATCTGGATGAAGAGCGTACCCGTATCAGTACGCTGTTGCGTAACCGGGGATATTTTTACTTCCGTCCCGATTATATGACTTATCAGGCAGATACGACATTGGTTCCCGGTGGACATATCAGCCTTCGTCTGATTCCCGTTCCGGGATTACCCGCTGCGGCACAACGTCCTTACTATGTAGGAGATGCTTCTGTTTACCTGTTTGGCAAGAATGGTGAGGCGCCCAATGACAGCATGATGTATAAGAATCTGAATATACATTATTATAAGAAATTGCAGGTACGTCCGAATATGCTTTATCGTTGGTTGAACTATCAACAGTTTGTGCGGAATGCACAGATGCGGGCTTCCAATCGCACTCGTCTTTACAGTCAGTATCGACAGGAGCAGGTGCAGGAGAAACTTAGCCAGTTGGGAATCTTCAGTTATCTGGATTTACAATATGCTCCGAAAGATACGACAGCCGTTTGTGATACGCTGAACGTAACCATGCAGGCCACGTTTGCCAAGCCGCTGGACGCCGAACTGGAATTGAATGTCGTAACCAAAAGTAACGACCAAACCGGTCCCGGGGCATCATTCGGCGTCACCCGGAACAATGTATTCGGAGGTGGCGAAAGCTGGAACGTGAAGCTGAAAGGCTCTTATGAATGGCAAACCGGCGGAGGAGAAAAAAGCTCTTTAATGAACAGCTGGGAGATGGGAGTTTCTACCTCTCTGACTTTCCCGCGCGTGGTTTTTCCGCATTGGGGGAAAAGGGAGTTTGACTTCCCGGCTACCACTACATTCCGTTTATACATCGACCAGTTGAACCGTGCCAGGTATTATAAACTGTTGTCATTCGGCGGAAATGCTACCTACGATTTCCAACCGACACGTACAAGCCGTCATAGTATTACCCCTTTCAAACTGACATTCAACGTCCTTCAACACCAATCGGAAGAATTCAGGGAAATTGCCGATGCTAATCCTGCATTATATATCAGTTTGAAAGACCAGTTTATTCCTGCTATGGAATATACCTATACCTATGATAATGCTTCCGCACGCGGTATTAAAAATCCGATTTGGTGGCAATCGACTGTAACCTCTGCCGGTAACCTGACCTCGGTGATTTACCGTGCTTTCGGTCAGTCTTTCAGCAAAGAGGACAAACGTTTGCTGAACGTCCCTTTCGCGCAGTTTGTGAAACTGAATACGGAATTCCGCCATTTGTGGAATATGGACAAGAATAATAAGATTGCTTCCCGTGTAGCTTTGGGTGCTCTCTTCGCCTACGGTAATGCAACGATAGCCCCTTACAGCGAACAATTCTATGTGGGTGGTGCCAACAGCATCCGCGCTTTTACGGTACGTAGCATCGGCCCGGGCGGATACCATCCGGCAGAAAGCCGCTACTCTTACCTCGACCAGACGGGTACTTTCCGTTTTGAGGCAAATGTAGAATATCGTTTCCGTATCTTTAAGAGCATTTGGGGAGCCACTTTCCTGGATGCAGGAAACGTCTGGTTGATGCGCAAGGATGAGGCCCGTCCCAATTCACAACTCGAACTGAAAACGTTCCCGAAACAGATCGCTTTGGGCACCGGTGTCGGTATTCGTTATGATATGGATATTCTTGTGTTCCGTCTTGACTTCGGTATTCCTTTGCATCTGCCTTACGATACAGAACGAAGCGGATATTACAATGTCACAGGATCCTTTATGAAGAATCTGGGAATACATTTTGCTATCGGTTATCCCTTCTAACGTTCTTTCTTTGTCTTGAAACAAAGAAAGAACCAAAGAAAATTCAAGGCTGCGTTTTTCCGGCTACTCCGGTGTTCTCTCCGGCTAAAGGGCAGAAACTCGCTTCGCTCAAACAGTCTGCCCTTTTTAACGCTGGAGAAAACGCCTGCGCTTAACGCCGGAAAAACGAGGCCGATCCCCTTTCGGCGTGTTTGCTGCATAGGTTAATGAATTACCGGATTTCTAGATTTGTCATTGATGTACTTTTGATTCTGCATAGGTTTACATGCCGAAAGGTTTTCCGACCTACTTTTTTCTCCGTTAAGCGAACACCCGTAACGAAGTGTTAAAAGGGCAGATTGTTTGAGCGAAGCGAGTTTCTGCCCTTTAGCGTAGTGAAGGGTGTGAGTAGGAGAAAAAAGTCAGTCTTGAATTTTTCTTTGTTTCTTTCTTTTGTTTCAAGACAAAAGTAAGAAAGTTTTTGTAAATTTGCAACGAAATCTGATGCCGTTGACATCACTAACC
>ERZ1504287.267-NODE-267-length-13350-cov-7.547875_pt1 | contig 13350 bp, 10 predicted proteins | sample MGYA00571868_ERZ1504287 | MGnify/ENA primary metagenome ERZ1504287 (study PRJEB39906, sample SAMEA3182071) | gut metagenome | biome: human; feature: gut; material: Stool; isolation source: human stools | place: Canada | collected 2011-12-06 ... | reverse complement strand
TGTATTCTTCAGTATTCTCATCCAAAGTAGGAATACTACTTTCAAGATTTTTAAGCTTTTGCTTATCACTAAGAAAATTCAATTCATAATCAATATCATCTAATACGGGATTTATATCCTTAGCTAATTTAGCTCTTTCAGACATTAGATTGATTTGATCTCTACTATTCATAAAAGTGGTCCATGCATCTTTTAAGTAGCTCTTATCTTTAAGAGTTTCCTCTGGATTTTCTTTGTCCAATAGATACATTTCTTCATAATCATCAATTGGAGTTTGTTCCAATTCACGATCGTACCCTGTTTTAATTTTTGTTAAAGGGGAATGCTGTGCATTTACTTGCCGTATAGCGGCAGTAGTGGCATTGGTTTTAGAAGGAATTAAACCAGCATTGTATTTGTCTAATATAGATGTTTCCATATATTATTGTAACAGATTAAGCATAGTTTGATAAAGTTCGATATCAGAAGAATATGATTCGTTATATGAACTATCATATAAATCATTTTGTAGTTTAGACCCACCATGTTCTTTATTGACTTCTTGATCAAAAGTCATTCTTGTCATACCATGTGGATCAATTGGTTCCATTGCATCAAATGTAAAGTATTCTCCAGTAAGAGCTGCACCACCTCTGGTATCAGAGTGACCCCACGCATCTTCCACACTTTCACCTTTTATTGGCTTAACACTTAAACCAACTTCAGATGTTAAACCCATAGTTTTATTAACCATTTCTTTAAAACTGTCAACATCATAGTTAGCATTTCTTATAGACTGAATAGGTATCTTAACACTAACCCTTTGAAATAATTGTGGTTGGCCATTGGATTCACCTACCATTATTTTGTTTCTAGGCACCTTTATAACATCTTGGAATACTCCAGATTTTAGGTCTTCTGCAAAGTTTCTATTAAGTCTTGAATTGTCCTGAACCGTGTATTTCATAGAAGGAACCTTCATTACTTTGTTTACAAAGTCTGTGGACAATATTAACCCATTAGTATCTGGAATAGTAAATCCATTAGTTATAGCATCATTACTGTTAATTTCTACTTCTTTAGAAGATTTTATTTTATTGTAACGGTTCATAACTAATCCTGAAGTAGGATAAGTAAGTTCGTTCAACACCCTGGACGCAGTATCATAGTACAATGGTAACTTTTCTTGTTTTACTCCAACAGCTGGGAATATATCAGATTGTTTAGCAAACATATCCCTAACATCCTCTGCATAAGCATTTGCCATAGCTTCATTACTGTAGTTCTTTGATGCAGATTCTTGGTATGCCTTATACATAGTGTTGTATTCTTCTGGAGTAATAGCACCTAATTCTAGAGCATTAGCAGCGTCTGTCAAAGTCTGTATCATAGATGCTTGACCTTCTATAAATGATCTTGTTCTAGTTAGATTTGGATTATTTTGCATTTGACGCTTTTCTTGAACTACTGCGTCATTATACAATTTAGTATAAGCATCTGGATAATCAGTTGGTTGTTCACCATTTTTTCCTTTTCGTGTAGCTGCAACTCTTAAAGCTTGTTGTTCTTTCAAAGCTTGCATTGCATATGGGTCTACTGTAATATTATTTCTAATGTATTCTTGATTATCTATATATGCTCTTTCCATAAAAGCATTTGCAGCATCTTCAGCGGTTGCTCCAGGGTTCTGTTTTAAGTACACTTGCACATGCATTTGAGCCTCAGGAGTACATAGTACACCACTTCTATTTTCATCCAATATTTTTTTAATTTGATCCCCAGTTACACCAGTATGAATAAAACCATTGGATCTACCCAAATAGCTATCTTTAAGATTATTTACATATTTGTCTGTAAGATCTTTTATTGATTGATAACCTAATGGAGATACATCATTATAAATACCTGAAGTAAGTGTATTATAACCAGTGAAATCAACGTCATGCCATAAAGGATTGTATTTTCCCTCTAGCATTAAGCGTTGATTTACTTTTTGTCTTTCTTTTAAACCTTCAGCACTTTGACGAAGCATGCTTAGTTTAGCCCTGTCTACATTGTTTATTGCTGAATATATCTTAGATCTACCTTCTGCAGTTTTTATCATGTCTAAGTTTTTAGACAGTTCTTCAGCCACAGGCAAAGCTCTACCATAAGTTTCATCATAGTATGCTTTTGTGTCAGCAGCGGATGGAGATTGAAATTCAGCCCATTTATCCAAAGCTGTTGAATAATCTTTTAATGCTTGATCTACGTTTTCTTTTGCCTGCTTCCCAAGTGTATACAATTGTTCAAATGGAATTGGAACGTATGTATTTATGAACTCTGCTTGTGCAGGATTATCATATCTATTTACCATATTAAACTCTATTTCTAGTTCTTGTTAATAAATTATCCACTTGTTCTTTAGTAAATCCTTGACTTAAGAAATCAGCTAAGAATGGTAGTGTCATTTGATCCCTATTGTATTGATTTTGCATTTGTCTATTTACTTGAGACCATTTACCAAGTTGACTAGTTGCAGTTGCTCCAAAGTTTCTAGCAGCAGCTCTATTTCTAGCATTAAGATCATTGTACATATTTTCACTTTGTACAAATTGTTGTCCTAAATTATTAAGAGTATTTGCGTATTCTCCCAAGTAAGCATTATCAGCATTTTGTTTAGTTGCATACATATTTGCATTAGAAGCATATTCATCAGCAGCAGCTTGAGTTCTTGCTGCTAAATTAGAACCAGTGTTAGCATTAATGTTTGCTAAGTTATAGTTTGAAATAGCTCTTGATCTACTGTTAGCCAATCTTGCGGGTTCAATATTCATTTTACGTCTAGCCATTGTACTTCTAACTGCACCAGCATATGGGTTTAATACTAATGGTTCTTCTTCTGGTCCTCTTAATGACTGCAAAGCATTATACACTGTAGGAGCCAATGATAACCAATCTGGTGAATAACCACTTTTTGGTTTACCAAGTGCACGTTTCTTAGTAGCTTCATCTGCAGACGTTGGTATATTTACTGGAGTAACAATATCCTCCCAATCTATTGTCATACTGGTATTTACTAGTGGTATTGTTGGTTCAGATAATCTTTGAGTAGTAGTTTTAGTAATGTTAGGTTTGGTTGTCTGTTTGGTGGTTACAGAACCAGTAGTACTAGGGGTTTTTGTAACTTGTTTATTCGATGCATTTGTGTACGTGCTTGTTACAGTTGGTTCAGATTCAATCGGTCGAAGAGGTGTGTCAACAGAGATTGGTTCATCGTTTGCATATGTGATTGCATCTATCATTTGTGTTGGATATGAAAACCAAGCACCAGTAGTAGGAGAACCAATTGATAAAGGATTCATAGATGTACTTCTGTTAAATACTTTACCAACGTTGGAGTCACCAGTATAATTGGTAGAAGTGAAAGAAGGTTTTGTATCTCTTGCAGATTTTACAGCGTCAGTTATACCCTTGTTATTTATAAGAGGACCAAATATGCGTTTTGGAAAATACCCCAATGCTTCACCAAATTTATTTAATCCTGTACCGAGTTCATCAAAGAAATCAGAATATGCAGCGTATGTATCTGCGTTCATCTTACTTCTAACATCGTCTACAGTTTTACCTTTACCATCTGCATATGCAGGTATTCCTTTTACTTTGGGCTTAACACCCTTTGCAGCTTTAACGGCTTCTTGTTCTGCTAACAATTTATTATAAGCTTTGTTAGCATTTATTTTATTTAATCTGTTTGTATTTTCAGCAAATATATCTTTGCCTTTGCTAGGTTTTGTCATTTTAGATAATATTTGTCCTTCCTTAGCAAATGTACGATTTGTACCTGGTCTTTTAATCTTGTCAGATAATACAGATTCTAAAGTAGATGCATCCACTAGATGATTATCTGTGCCAGGTTGTGTGTTTGGAACTTGAACAATATTACCAGAGTCATCTCTGACCACTTCGTTATTGTCCAAGTACGCTAAGTCTGGGAGTATTCCACCATTCTCAAATGTATATGCAAGATCATTATTATCCCAATATTCCCCTTCAGTTTCAGCTGCAGCATTCATACCTATTTTGGTCTTGTTGAGGGTTTCCTTTCTGCGTCGTAATGCTTGCATTTGCTTTTTACGTTTAATTGAACCAATAAGTCCACTTACCAATCCTAATCCACCACCAACAGCGGCGCCAATAGGACCACCTACAGTGAGACCAGCACCGGCTAACGAAGCTGCACTGCCAATAGTACTACCTGCAACATCACCTGTTGAACCTTCTTCTGATAAACCAGAAATGGCAGAGCCAAATACATTAGCTCCACCAAGGTAGTTTGACAACTGATCCATGCCAAACGCATATGCTGGTATAGTCTTTTTATTGTTTTTCTTTTTCATATTATATCATTGAGTATCTATAAGCTGTGCTAATATATGGTACTTTAAATTCATTACCACCATTACAATCATACTTATAATTACAGATAAGATATTTTCCTTTCATCCTATCTTTGTATGATTTGTTAGCCAGTTGTTCTACTTCATTAAGCTTCAAAGAATTACGAGGGATTGCAAATTTATAAGTATCCTCCCTGTAATCAATATCTTCACTAGTTAATGTTTCACTAGTCTGTCTTTTTGTAGTAAATAAGATCAAATCAAAATTAGTATCTGTAGTAAAATCACCACCATATTCAACATTATCAAATGTTTTGGTTTGTGGATAATCTTTGTTAACTACAAATTCTATTTCAGATACCTTTGCTTTGTCAGAATCTAGATTTGCTTGATCTCCACTATTATACTTAAACAATTTTAATGATTTGAACAAGTATAGTTTATCACTAAATTCTGCGTAATAGTCTGGGTTGTAATTATAAAATGAAGTGAATACTCCTAATTGCTCATTAAAAGCTAAAGTTTTATCTCCCAGAGTAAACAGAACTTCATTATATTTCTTATCATAGACTGCAATAGGATCTTTTTTAAATAAGTCTTTATTCTTATTCAAATAAGATTGAACCCCTTTTAATTTAGATACTGTTTGTAATTGACCATTAAACCCACATATCTCATTACGTTTACTATCATACCAGTATACAGTACTATCTGATTGAGTGTTTGCTCTTAACTGGTTAGGACTTTCACCATTCATTGTAGTAAAGTAGTCATATCTATCTAGTATACCACCAGTACCTAGAGTAAGAGTACCGGGATTATTATCAGTTATAATAGAACGTTCGTTCACTGCAACTGTGCCAAAAGCGTCGGTTTGCCAGAATACTAGATTGTTTTTAAATAACTTCATATCATTAATTGGTCCAAATCTAGTATCTACATCAAGATAATTGGCTACTTTGAATTTTGTCCATGAATCAGTAACTTCATTATTTGTTTTAAGCTCTGAAGATATGATACGAGTATCTGTTAATAAATTATCTATATTGTAAATAGATTTAGCTACAAACTTTTTTGCATTAGGTTGAGCAGAGTAAGCATCATTGTATGCATATGATGGAGTGTTCTGAGTATATAAATCACCAACAGTAATTATATCGTCTTCTACAAAGTGATTAGCATATCCATCACCAGCTTGATAAGTTCTATTTATAGATGAATCAGCATGGGTTAACGCTAGATTAACACTTGACTCGCATGGTATGAAAGCCCCTAAGAACAATCTATTTGCTTTATTGTTATAATAATCATCTGTGTTATAACTAAACATACAGTTATTGTAATCAAATATGTTTAGATATGTATCACCACCATAGCACAGTACTGTGGAAACACTAGATTCAGCGCTAGCACCAGTAGTAATATATACAGAGTTCTGTATAGCAGAGTATGAATTACCGCCATATGCATTTACGCTTTGCTTTATATTACACAAAACAACTGCATTGACATATCTGTAACTAGAAGTACTTACAGCTAATGGTATATTAGCAACCATGTTATCACTCTTAAATATGGCACATATTCCATGAGGACCGTATTTTCTAACATTATTTGCGTCAGTCTTATCTACTTCACTGTCTCCTGCAGTTCTAATATTATCCCACACCCAGTTATAATATACTTTATCACCAATAGTAATTGCTTCAGCATTATACCAAGGTTGATCACCATTTGTTAACCAAGGACTACTGGGTCCTGCATATTTCGCACTTTCTATTGCAGCAGATTGAACACCATTTTCAACATATAAACCATAGTATTTAGCAAGTAACGCTGAATAAAAATCATCATTGTTTATTACTATGGCTCCATTAGCCACATAACCATTACTAGATTGACCTCCTAATGATTTAGTTGGTTTTATTGTAGAACCGTCATACTTTATAGATCTGGCATTTGCTAATACTTTTAGAGAACCATCTGTAATACCCCAGTTACCATCTGCAGTAATAGGAGATGTCATAATCCCTACCTTTTCAACTGTTTGAAACTTATCAATTAACGTATCTGCATTTTCTCTGTTAATCGCTATCTCTGGAGACACGAACATGAAATAATTATTAGATTGCGTATCTGATAAGTTAAAAGTATATTGAAAATCTCCATCGTTATGAGTCTTTGCATAGTAACCATGCTTATTTGAATAAGCTAGATATGGGAATGGTGTTAAGATGTTAGAATCTCTGTCATAATTTGTAATACAACTTACTACACCTTGAGCTAATATAGTTCTATCAGACAATGTTCTTTCACATCTAACTATCTCATATCTTACTACATCTGATGGTAAATTCTTTACTTCAAACTCAATACCAAGTGGTTTGGTAACAACTGATAAATTAGATCCATAATCACTAGCCTCATTAGAAGTAAAAAACTTATAACCTGTATCTTTATTAGATGGCATTCTTATGTCACCTATCCAATGCACTGGTGATGCCAAACCTTGCTTATTATACAATACTATACCAAATCTATAAATCTCATCCCTCATATATCCTTTTACTTTGGATTCTATTTCAGCATTAGAATAGTTTGGTATTTTGTTACCAGATGATAAGCTTATTGTATTTGATTTATCATTACCTTCATAGTTGATACCTAAACTAGTAAGTGATCTTGAAGAAGAATTGAATGTAAATTCTTCGTCTATCATTCCTCTAGATGTGGTAGATGCATCTTCTAGTAAGTCCGTAGTAATAAACCTATATGATACGTTCTTACCCTTTCCACCTTGTATATATCCTCCTGTTGGAGAAGTAGTGTATTTATAAGCACTACCATCAACATTAAATGGGCATATACAATCATGATCCTTTGGTATATTTGTAGTGGTTAACGCAGATAAAGCAAAATTTAATGAAGAACCAGAATTAGATAGTAATAGTACATTACCAGATGAATTGGCTCTAAATGCTCTGGCATCATATTCTACATCCCACGTTTCCTCAGTAAGATTAGCAGCGAATAACCTATTGTCTTTAGATTCTATTACTTCAGGTACAAATGTGTAATTAGCTAATGAATTAAATTCATCAATACTTAATTCTGATACTAAACTACCACCTTTATCTTCATAGTTTATTACAGAACCAGTTCCAATAACTATATCATCTACTATAGATATTACAGGTACTTCATTCTTTGCCTTGTAGAATAAAGAGATTATTCTAAGTCTATCAAATCCAGTACTATTGTTTCTTACTTGCAACTTTATAGACTTACCAGTATTCTGTCCTTTAGAACTTCCTTTTACAGCATTATAATTTGTTTTCTGATCTCCATCACTTAAATGATAAAGAGGAGTAAGTGGGGATATTGCAGATTCTGTACCTCTCACTTTAAACAATTGATAGCAATACTGTATCATCCCAGATTCTAAACTACCTGTCCCAAATCCATTAAATTCAAATGGAGGTAATGTAGCCTTTGGTAGCATTACTATAGTATCCGAAGTAATAGATGAATTACTAGATATGTGATCATCATCTACGTTGATTACTTTAATTTGAGCATGTCCGTCTGCCCAGTACACCTTTACATTGTTGCTTGCTTCCCATCTACATACACTGCTAATTGCAGCTACGTTACTAGATGATACTTCTATATCTAAAGGTCTATTAGTTACTACTTTTGTTACAATTGGTTCCTCTTGGGATCTAGAAAAATCAATTCTATAGACATTATTGTTATTTGTACCATTAACCTTAGTAAAAACAATCGCCCAATCTCTTACTGTGGTAACGTGTATAATAGTTTCACCAGACAAATTTGAAGAAGGTCTACACGCTAAGAACCCTTCTATATTCTGCATTGCTGCAAAAGAAGATCCTTCATTCGTTAATATTCGAATGTTCTCTGCATATATGTACTGGTTGTCTTTTAACACAGAATAGTCTACATCCATGTTAAGTCCACCAGCAAATGTGTTTGTTTGTCTAGTAGCGTTCATTTGCGTTATAAATTATTTGTCTTTCCCCAGTATGTGAATAAAAAGTATTATGATCTCTAAATTCTGGAACGATTTTATTCCAATTATTTTTAATAGACTCCATACCATCTTCATTTGGCATCAATGCCTCAGCATATGCTTGGTTTCTATAAAAATTCCAAGATCTTCTAATATCGTAGTACACTTCTCGATTTAACTTACCATTCAAATACTCAGGATACTTCAGTTTCATTGTAACATACCAGTATATAGCTTCAGTATAGGAAGTTAAATCTGGTATTAAAGTATATCCATCTTCATCAGTAGGTATTGCACTATAGGATAGTTTTAAGTAACCTGATGGAACATTACACATTATAAATCCAGGTTTAATACTATATTGTAGCCCTCCACTAGGATTTGCAGTATTAAATCCATCATTGTATGTTCGTTCATTTATAAGATTTGAAATGATTGTACGTAAATTCTGATTAGTGTTTAACAATTCTAAAGCCTCTGTTTTATCAATGTTACCAATCATATCTACTACTAAATTTACCATTGTATCTTCTTGTACAATCATATTTGGATCGCAATGTTCACAACAATTGTTGTGTCTACATTCCTTTTTGTGTCCAAGTTCATCATAACAGTCACAGTTGCAACAGCATTTGCCATGTCCCCAAACAGCAAATGAACCTGTAGCTTTCCTCATAGGAAACCAAGGTCCATCACAATTAAAAGAGTATGCAACTTGATGCAATTGATGAAGATCACATGGTAATGATGCTTGATACCCACACAATTTAGTAATTGGAGTACCATCTTGACCAGATACTTTTGGAATAAATTGTGTAACAGCACCAATCTTTTCAATTGCTTCTCCACACCAAGATCTGATGTCACTTATTCTCATGTCATCTTCTTTCAAATCTAGATCAGCAATTATCTCAGCAATTACCGTTTTAATTGAAGTTAATTTTGTCATCATAATTCGCTATAATCACTAATATGATTTTTGATAATCTGAGCAAGATGCCTTTTATTATCCCTCGTCATTACTAATTGATATTTAGTTTTATTTGGGGTTATCATATTTTGTTTATTCCAATATACTCTATATTTATAGAAATTGGAATGTTCATTTAAATGATAAATAATTTTACCAGCTTTCTTACTCTCAGCATAATCAATTCGAAGACTCTTTCCAGTATACTCTTTGGGTTTGTGTTTTACTATTTGAATGGTCCCCATTCTACATGGTAATTTAACCTCTTTTCCATTTTCTATTAATTCATCTCTAAGGTATTTAAAGTAATCATTTATTATATCTCTAAACACTCTGTATTCAACTTGATATAGTGGATTATCTTCTACATATTCTAAGTATGAATCATAAAAATTGTGTCCTGTATAAGCTTTTGTCTCCATTATTGAACTTTTACATCATTTGTACTATTGTTAGTAGTATCATTTGGCATTTGCAGCATCAAGTTTAATTCCTTACTAAAGATCATGTCTTTAATCGTAGGTATCATATTTGCAGGAACAGGATATGGTGTATCATCCCTATCAAAACATTCACCAATTGATGTTGGGTCCTCTAGTATACCATCTATTCTAACATACTCTAGATGTTCTGGTCCCATTATGTACAAATGATTTCCTTTAAGATATGCAATATAATCATTGCATGTATATTTTCTATTAATTTGATACTTTGCTTTGGTTTCAGTTCCAACTTGAATCAAATTACCATCTAAGTCTTTTACACAAATCAATCCAGATCCAAAATGTAAATCTATAAACTTTGGTAGTTCTTCATCAGATTTATAATTGTATCCATCTGTAGGGCAATTACGTACTTTAGAAATGTGCAATGGTCCTATTGTTTGAACATACGATTCATTTATGTCTCTACCTTTATCCAAATCTTGTTTGATTAGATAGGCCCTGTATTGATGAATCCATTGTTCTACCTGTATACGACTTAGATTTTCACTTTCTGATACATTGTTGTCTCTCAGAATGTTGTAAATATCGTCTATAATTGCATTTAGTGAATTAAATGTCATTTCCACAAGTTATTAATTGTTATTGTTATCTTTTCTTTGTTGTTTGCAGCTTTCTGGAGTAAAGACATGAGTTCATTAAAAGCTATTCTAGAATTAGAAATCCAATTTGTGTCTTTGCCATTCCATTCACCAACCCCAATACATCCTTCACTCTCTTCAGCTTTATTTAAACTATGAATTCTAATACCACTAAAATTGGGAACATTTAGTATCTCTGGTAATATTTTCTTAAACCTTGGTGAATAAGTTAATTTAACTTCATATGTACCTTCAGGTATTGCAGTTTTACCATAAACCTTTTCTCCTTCTGGTCTTACTCTATCTTCAAGAGTGTCTGCTATGTGTTCCCCATCAACATACAATTCTCCAATGGTTGCAGAACTACCTAGAAAGATTCTATTTAATTTTAATTCCATTTTATGTAGCTGACGTTTCTAATGCAGCATCTATTGCTTCCAAAGCTTCATAATCACCTTCTAGAGTAGTCAATCCAAGATTTAAAGCTGAAATTAGCTCTCTTACTTCATCGTCATTATAATTAGATAGACCTGCAAGCTTAGATTTTTCAGCTGTCGTATAATCTTCAGTAGATAATTGCTTACCTTCCACTTTGTCTACTTTGGATTCTTTAAGAGTTTCCACATCTTGTTTTAAAGTACTAATGTCTTCCAGAACATTGGTTGTTAACAAAACCCCACTTGGTACCGTCAAAATATTTCAAATCTCCACCATTTGCATTAGATGATAAATCTGCCCAATATTTAACAGAAGCAGGGTTGGGTTGAATTGTACTAGCTAGGATATCGTATTTGTTATTGTATAATGTGCTCATATTGTTTAAAATAAAAAAAGGTTGACTAAATAGCCAACCTTTGTGTTTTAGATTTCTTTTTTTATTTCTCCTTCTGGTTCTACTTTTTTGTCTTCAGTAGAATTAGGTGGAGTATTTTTTATTACTTCCGGACGAACAGCAGATACATTTTGTAAAAGTTGTTTAAGCTCTTTCACTTCAGCTTTTAAGTCATCAAGTTCTTTGAAATCTTTTGTCACATTGGTTGTTATGTCCGAATTTATGTTAAGTATTTTTAAGATGTCTTCACATCTCCTCATCTCCTCATCAATCTTACCCAGGCTCTCTTTCTTAATTCTACAATCGTCAAGAGACTGTCTAACCATGTTAACAATTTGTGATTTTTCTGTGGCTATAGTAAGACCGATGGATGAATCGGTCATCATTGTTTTATCTTCAGATACTGACAGTTTTCTTTGTTCACCATCACACGAAATCACTAGATCCACGAGCTTACGTCTATTTTGCATAGGCATCGGAAATTGTGTCGGTGGCACTGGTTCGTCATAGGGTTTTGATACACTGACTACCGTTCCTAAACTGTACGTTGTGTTCTTTTTAAAAGTACCTGTTATTTCGAGTACGTGTATTCTAGTACCCGACGTTAACTGAGAGAATGTCATATCTTTATAAATTTAAAGAATATGGGCAACTCTCATAGCTGCCCATATATCTTGATTAATATTTAGGCAGCTGGTGCAGGAGTATAATTCATCAACTGTATTACATTGTCACATTTATTAAAATATGCGATGTATCTGTTCCCAGCACTAACTTGTGAACCAGTAATTGGCTCACTTGAAGCATTTACTAAAGGTATATTGCGAGTATTTGAAGCAGTACTTACAGAACCAGAAACCGAGATAAATACAGGTAGACTAGCTCCTGAAGCTTCTGCTGTGTGTCTAACTTCCAAAACAATTACACCTTCTTTGGGTAATCTACACCATACTTTAGGGCAGATACCTAATACTACATTTTCAGTGGATTCACCTATTGCTATAGTTTTTACTTTAGGTATTACTAGATCTAAAATATTTACGGTGTTATTTCTACCAAATGGATTAAATACGAAAGGATACATAATCGCCTCCTTTCTTATTAAGCGCAACAGCTATCGCCGTATCCATAAGGATAACCATAACCGTATCCATTCAACCCACCATTGCATCCATAAGGATTACATGTTAAGTAAGCAGGAACCGGACAAGGTCTAATTTGACTAACGATATTAGAAGTCTGTTGTTGTAGCAATGCAGAAGATTGCAATGCATTCTTTTCGTCACGTAATGTGTCGATCTTATTCTGCATTTCTCTCATCTCTAATTGACAGAACTTGTCATTTATCATTTGAGTCTGAGCATCTATCTTAGCACCAAGAATGTTGAATCTTGTAGCATTTTCACTAGACAAGGTATTGAAACCTGAAGTAATAGCGTTCTGCAAAGTATTAGTTTGCTGACAGATAGACAATCTGTTATCAGCATTCATCTGAGTCAGATTCAAATTAACTGAATCAATTGAACGTTGAGTTGTGCAGCAACAGTCACTAATAGCTTTGATAACATTGCAGTCACCTGCGTTAACTGCATTAATTACTCTTTCTGCAGAGAAACCTACTTCACCGCCAACTTTACCAATTGCATTCTGGATAGAACACAAAGCGTTGTCAATTGACTTAACGTCGCAGTTCAGATTAGTAGATAATGTATTGATTGCATCTTTATTACCATTGATTGCTTGCATCAATAAGTCTGTATTGTTGTTTTGATTACCCATAGCAGCTAAACGAGCGAAATCCGAATTTGTTTCTGCTTGGTTTCCACGACCGAAGCCGTTTCCACCCCATCCGCCCCACATCCAGAAGAGCACGATGATGAAGATCCACCACCAACCACCGTTACCACCGAACATGCCATTACCATTGTTCATCATGGCCATTAAAGCAGCGGGGTCAAAACCTTTATTAGCATTCTGCATTAACGCAGCGATACCAGCATCAATACCACCACGGTCTTGTACAATAATTCTTTCGTTTTCTAACATAATGATTTATAATTTAATTGATTTATA
>ERZ1504287.257-NODE-257-length-13751-cov-5.494232_pt1 | contig 13751 bp, 7 predicted proteins | sample MGYA00571868_ERZ1504287 | MGnify/ENA primary metagenome ERZ1504287 (study PRJEB39906, sample SAMEA3182071) | gut metagenome | biome: human; feature: gut; material: Stool; isolation source: human stools | place: Canada | collected 2011-12-06 ... | reverse complement strand
AATTTAATTCATACTATCGTTCAAGGCTTTTTCCAACTCATCAATAGAAAAACGTGGCTTCTTCTGTGCTTCGCGATCTTGAGACTGTGCACACCCAATCCCTTTCTTACGCAGCGCTTTATTCTCACTCACATGACCGTTCGGGAACTTCCCTCCCTTCGTAAAGAATACTTTCACCCCTAATAATACCAGGGAAATAGCAACTATTAACAAAGTTATCAGTATAGTCTCAACCATTTCTATTAATTTTGTGAGTGCAAAGATAGGCTTTAATGAGATATGAGTTCAGATAAGTCAATCAAATTAACCATATTTAGCAATAGAAGAAGCGAAAACAGCCCTTCTATTCCTATTATAAAATAAAAACAGCATGGAAAAAAAAGACTTAAAGCCGGCTGGCGTATTCAAGTATTTCGAAGAAATCTGCCAAGTGCCACGCCCTTCAAAGAAGGAAGAGAAAATGATTGCCTACCTAAAGGCATTCGGAGCAAAACATAACCTGGAAACCAAGGTGGACGAAGCTGGCAACGTATTGATTAAAAAACCCGCTACTCCGGGAAAGGAAAATCTTCAAACCGTCGTATTGCAATCACATATCGACATGGTGTGCGAAAAGAACAATGACGTTCAACATGACTTCCTCACCGATCCCATCGAAACGGAAATTGACGGTGAATGGCTGAAAGCCAAAGGCACTACCCTCGGAGCCGACAACGGTATCGGTGTAGCTACCGAACTGGCTATTCTGGCTGACGACAGCATTGAACATGGTCCGTTGGAATGTCTGTTTACCGTAGACGAAGAAACGGGGCTTACCGGAGCTTTCGCCCTGCAGGAAGGCTTTATGAGCGGTGATATTCTTCTGAACCTCGATTCGGAAGATGAAGGGGAAATCTTTATCGGCTGTGCCGGAGGCATTGACTCCGTTGCAGAATTTACTTATAAGGAGGTAGAAATTCCTGCCGGATATTTTTTCTTCAAAGTGGAAGTGAAAGGTTTGAAAGGCGGTCACTCCGGTGGTGATATTCATTTGGGACGAGGAAATGCCAACAAAATACTGAACCGTTTCCTTTCCCGCATGGCTGCCAGACACGATCTGTACCTCTGTGAAATCAACGGTGGTAATCTGCGCAACGCTATTCCCCGCGAGGCATACACTATCTGTGCTGTTCCCGAAGATGCCAAACATGATGTCCGCACCGAACTGAATATCTTCACCAGCGAAATGGAAGACGAATTATCCGTTGTAGAGCCCGACTTAAAGTTGGTTCTCGAATCGGAAACTCCCCGCAAGACGGCTATCGACCAGGATACCACTACCCGTTTATTAAAAGCTCTGTATGCAGCTCCTCACGGTGTATACGCCATGAGCCAGGATATTCCCGGACTGGTGGAAACTTCTACCAACCTGGCATCTGTCAAGATGAAGCCGAATCATGTCATCCGCATTGAAACTAGTCAGCGGAGCTCGATACTATCCGCACGCAACGATATGGCGAACACGGTTCGTGCCGTATTCCAACTGGCGGGAGCCAATGTTACGTTTGGCGAGGGTTATCCGGGATGGAAACCGAATCCCCACTCGGCTATCCTCGAAGTGGCTGTTGAATCTTACAAGCGTCTGTTTGGTGTAGACGCGAAAGTTAAAGCCATCCATGCAGGATTGGAATGTGGCCTGTTCCTTGATAAATATCCAACGCTGGATATGATCTCTTTCGGACCGACACTGACAGGTGTTCACTCTCCTGACGAACGAATGCTTATTCCTACCGTTGAGAAATTCTGGAAACATCTATTGGATATCTTGGCACATGTTCCTGCCAAGAAGTAACAGACAGATAAGTCAACATAAAGAAGAGTATGGTAACAGTGAAAAGAGAGTAGCTGTTGCCATGCTCTTTTTTGCAATGAATTTAATAGCTGTAAGTTTCTTTGCTCCTTCTTATGCTATCGCACAAGATTCTCACGAAGGACAAGGCTATCACGACACACAAGTCCCCTCTCAACAAGAAAGAATCCCTTTCCGCGTTGTAAGTTGGAACATAGAAAACCTGTTCGACACTCGTCATGATAGTTTAAAGAACGATCACGAATTTCTTCCCGACGCGATGCGTCATTGGAATTATAGCAGATATAAAAAAAAGCTGGTTGACGTTGCCCGTGTAATAACTGCTATTGGCGAATGGAGTCCGCCTGCATTAGTCGGATTATGTGAAGTAGAAAATGATACAGTGCTTCGTGACCTGACCCGCCGTTCTCCTTTAAAAGAGCTTAGTTATCGTTATGTAATGACCAACTCCCCTGATTTAAGAGGAATTGACGTAGCCTTGCTTTATCAACGGGATTTATTCAAACTATTATCTTCCCGTTCCATTTCCATCCCTCCGTTGAAGCAATACCGCCCGACAAGAGATTTGCTACACGTCAGCGGACTTCTACTGACGGGAGATCTCCTCGACGTATCTGTCTGCCCCCTCCCCAGCCGCTCGGGTGGAGCCAAAGAATCGGAACCCTATCGCTTATATGCAGCTCACACTCTGCGTATGGAAGTTGATAGCATCATGAACATTCGTTCTCTTCCGCAAGTCATTATTATGGGGGATTTCAACGATTACCCGACCAATCAATCTATTCAGAAAATACTGGAAGCCGAAGCACCTCCTGTTACTACCAATGACCTAGCCTCAACAACCGGCTCCACCAACTTCTCAACAGTTGCCCCCTCCTCATTAAAACTATATCACCTACTCGCCCGGAAAGCTAAATCAAAAGACTTCGGTTCTTACAAATATCGTGGTGAATGGGGATTACTCGATCACTTGATTGTATCAGGCACTCTATTAAATCAATCAAATCACTTTTTCACCAGCGAAGAAAAAGCAAATGTGTGCCTTCTCCCCTTTTTACTGAAAGATGACGAAAAATATGGTGATAAAGAACCTTTCCGCACTTATAAGGGAATGAAATATCAAGGAGGCATCAGTGACCATCTTCCTATCTATGCAGACTTCGAGCTGATTCTATATTAATCATAAGAAATGGTAGTAGCCAATAATATCCGGTTATTACAAAGAAAGTCAGCCATTATCAGGGAAGTACAAACGCCGTTACAGCATGCTCTGACAAGGGAGAATTCTCACTGCAATGAGAAAATATTCTCATAGTAATGGGAATATATTCTCATAGGCATGAGTATTTTTTCTCATAGGGATAAGTATCTTGAGAAATATAACGCCTCATCGTAGCTCCATTTATTAGTCCGAATACTGATAAACCTTCAAGTCAAACTTGGGAACCATTGCCAGCAAATGGTCGAAGATGTCCGACTGGATACGTTCGTATTCTTTCCAAACTTTGTTTCGGGAGAAGAAGTAAACTTGAATAGGTACTCCATACATCGTGGCTTCTTTCTGGCTGATAATCAAGTCCAAATCCTGATTCACCACAGGCAAGCTGCACAAATAACGCTCGATATATACACGATAAACCTGGGAATTGGTAGGTACTACACCTTCTTCAGGCTGATAATCCGCCATCAAAGGGATTTCCTTCCGATAACGGTCGAGCATTTCGGGCGTACAGAATTGGAGCGTAGTCAAATCCAGGGTTATATTCTTCATTACCCTTCGTCCTCCTGATTGCACCATTCCCCGCCAGTTCTGGAAAGGGCTGCTGACCAAGGTATAAGGGGGAACGGTAGAAATCGTATTATCGAAATTCTGAATCTTGACTGTATTCAGAGTAATCTCCTGCACTGTGCCATTGGCAGCACCGGAAGGAAGCGTTATCCAGTCGCCCGGACGAACCATATCATTGGCGGAAAGCTGGATCCCCGCCACAAATCCTAGTATGGAATCCTTGAATACCAGCATCAGTATGGCGGCCGAAGCCCCTAATCCCGCAAACAAAGTGGCTGGGGACTTATTCACAATACTGGCAATGATAATGATTCCACCGACAAAGAACAGAAGCACCTGCAACACCTGAATGAATCCTTTCATCGGACGGTTCTTCATTGACTCCTTCCCGTCGTAGATATCCATTATCATCAATAGAATCCCATTAATGGCCAACAGCAAAGAAAAGATTATGTAAACGGCACAAGCTTTCTGGGAAATAAGCAATAAGTCCTTGCCACGAATAAAAGCCATTGGCAGTAAAGAATAAACCAGAAAAGCCGGAACCGTATGAATCAGGTTGTGAAACACTTTGCGCTTCATCAGCAACGTATTCCAAAGGTGCGGTTTCCGACGGGTGTACCGCTTCATTCCTCCTATAAGAATCGCCTGGCAGAGATAATTCAGACCGATAGCAATTGCTATCATCAGCACAGCAATAATAGTCTCATCAAAACGGTCGGCAACTGTCGGGTCTATTCCCCAATCTATCAGGATTTTGTTCATCCATTTTCCTAAATCTAGTACAAGCATAACTTCTGTCCTTTTTTATTAATAACAGCAAAAGCTTCATTTGGTTTAGAAAAAAAGACTGGCGTCCGATTCACTAGAAATCGGGACTGCCAGTCTTCACTGCTATTCTCTAAGCATATCTTTCAGCGATAACAATCCCATCAGGGAGTTGTTATCACTCCTATTTCATCCATTCCTACTTTCGCGGTTGTTGCGGTAGGTGTAGTAGCCTCCAACTTAATATAACGCGCCTGTACTTTCTGGCCGAAAGTGACCGTTTGCGGCAGCGGGTTGTGCATGATATTACTGAACTCACCATTGGCAGGAACTTCCTTCCAGTGCTTTCCGTCCATGCTCACAAAGAATTTATAACGGAAAGCCATCGTCGGTTTCGCTTCCGCTTTCGAAGGGGCATAAGTAAAGCTGGCTAATGTCACCGTTTTGCCCAAGTCAATCGTCAACGGAGAATCAGCGACTTGTTTCCAGCCGGCACGAGGCAGATTATTCCAATCTTCACCCTGAACCACTTCCTGCAAAGGAGCTGCATAATAAGCGGCCACTTGGTTAATATGAGCAGTCAGACGACATTCGTCAATCTTCACCCGTAACTGACTGGCTTTCACGACCGGGAAACGCAGCATACGTTTATATCCGATTGTCGTCCCCTTGCCTACTTCTTTCCAACCGTTATCAGTCAAAGCCTCTACAACGAAAGACTCCACTCTCTGTCCTTTTGTGATATCTTCCTGAAGCATTACTAAGTTAATTTCCGAACCCGGTTCCAAAGAATAAACGGCTTCACTGCCCGAAATGGCATTCCAGTAGTTTCTCCCTTTCTTCACCCGGTTATCGGCAAATATCTGTTCACAGTAAGCTGCAAATTCCTCCAGACGATTCACGTCCGCTTCATTAATCAAGCCTTTGCGGTCGGGCGGTATATTCAATAAAAGCACGGAGTTATATCCTACCGACTGGAAATAAATATCCGACAGATGTTTCAAGGATTTCACTTTCGCGTCTTCTTCCGCATGATAGAACCATCCCGGACGGATGGACACATCCACTTCCGAAGGATACCAGAATAATTCCGTAGCTTTCTCCAGCATTTTGCGGCTTCCTAAATCTTCCGCTTTGCTAAAGACACCCAGACGTTTGTTGTTTTCTGTCGAGCGGGCATAAATTCCCGGAGTCAGTACGGTGGCATTCCATTCCGTTTCACGGCCTATCCCTTTTTCATTTCCTACCCAACGGACATCGTCGCCCATGATTGCCATCACAGCTTTCGGTTGAAGGCGTTGGATGGTTTTATAGAAAGCGTCCCAGTCATACACTCGTTTTTTTCCGTTCGGGCCTTCGCCATTCGCTCCGTCGAACCAGACTTCATGCACCTCACCATAATTGGTGAGCAATTCCGTCAATTGACGGACAAAAAATTCATTGTAACGGGGAGAGTCTCCATAACATTCCGCATTGCGGTCCCACGGAGAAAGATAGACGCCGAACTTCATATCATATTTATCGCAGGCTTTCCGAAGTTCTTTTACGACATCCCCCTGTCCGTTCTTCCAAGGAGAAGAGGCTACGGAATGTTTCGTTGTAGCTGTAGGCCACAGGCAGAAACCGTCGTGATGCTTTGCGGTCAGAATAACCATTTTGAAACCTGCATTTTTCAAACTCTTCACCCATTGTTCAGCATCGAGTTCTGAAGGATTAAAGAGTGCGGGATCTTCTTTTCCGTCTCCCCATTCACGTCCGGTAAAAGTGTTGATGCCAAAATGAAGGAAAGCGGTCAGTTCCATTTGTTGCCAGGCATATTGTTGCGGAGTGGGTACCAGCCGCGCTGCCATATCGACTTTCTGTTCGAGCGTTGCATCTTGAGGAAATTCAACATGCTTCACGTAGTAGTTTTCTTTTTTCTGTGCCTGCACTCCACCGATGAGGGTAGAAGACAATAAGAGAGAGATTAGTAGTTTATTCATAGCCTATAAATTATTGCAGTTTTACAAAAATAAAATAAAGGTACGGATTTCACGATTCTCATGGAATACTTTCTTACGATATCCCATTCAATCAGTGTAACCCCCACCTTTATATATAATCTAAATAACCTATTGATTTAGTATCTATTTCACCGGATAAAGGGTAAATTCAAAACTCTGTTTCTTTAATGGAACCAAGTATTGCGGTAACACTCCGGGACCACAAGTAGCCGTTCCCACGCCTGCCTGTTCGGCATCCAGATGCACTGTCAGCAAGCCATCACGTTCCAGTTCATTGATATGGCGGACCTTCTCTAATAATACATCCGAGAAAGGAATCATACTAAACTGGAAAACACGATTTGATTCTACAAAGAGGCCTTCGCCGGAAGTATTTGCCAACTTCGCCCAACGTACATCGGTGCGGTTGCCCGTAGATTGCGGAGCAACATAATAATGAAACATCCGTTCCGGTGTGGTCTGATATACACCGATTTTGCCGGACTGATTGCGGTCAATGTATGTTTCATTCTCTCCACGTCCGAGGTAAGAAACCTGATCGTAGGTGTTCGAGACACGGAATGTCAATCCCAGACGTGCCATTGATTTCACGATGGTCGTGTCGGGCTGGAAAGTAGTAAGAACTTTCAGCGCACCGTTTTTATCCAATGAATAAACAAAGTCGGCAGTTCCTATCTTTTGCGCTTTCGCATTTAGAATTTCTACCCGGGCAGTGGTCGAAGTCTTGCCCTCTTTTAGTGAAACGACCTTTTGGGTCAGATTATCCAATCCTGCATTACGCCACAGACGTGCACCGTTCTTATCCCGGTTGTCATTATCCGTTGCCGGGCGGAAAAGGCTCAATGTCAGCGGAGCAGCTAATAATTCTTTGCCATTCAGGTTCAATGAAGTCAGCGCCCCTGTTTGCTTGTCAACGGTGAAAGTCGTTTCACCTGCTTTTTGCGGACGGTAGCCTGTGTAATTCTTATTACCGGCAAACACGAACTGATCGTATGCCACTTCCCAGTCCTTATCGATCATTGAAGATGCTTCACGACGCATCCAGCTGATATTCAGATAAGCCTCACGAATTGTATTCGGAAGTTTGACAGCGCCTAAAGCTACATCTACGGTAGCGTGCGGTGCACAATCAATCGTTTTCGTACCTTCTGCCAAAATCTTGCCATTGTCTGCCGTCACATTCCAGTTCAGTACATACTCATTCAGATTAGAGAAGTCATACCAGTTCTTGACACGAATAGTCAGATTCTTTTGATCCGCCAAAGTCGCTTTTATATTCTGGTATACTTTCTTTACCTCAAGCAAATGCGGATGCGGTTCACGATTGGCGCCTACCAAACCGTTACAGCAGAAGTTACCAAAACTCGGGATTCCTTCCGGCCCGTAATCACCGCCATACGTCCAATACCATTTACCGTTTTTATCTATTTCGCGGAATGACTGGTCCACCCAGTCCCAAACGCAGCCACCTTGTGCCATCGGATTGTTTTCAAATACATCCCAGTATTCTTTCAGTCCGCCGCAACTGTTGCCCATCGCGTGCAGGTATTCACAAAGAATAAAAGGACGGTAGATGTCTTTCTTCACAAGATATGCTTTGATGTCGTCCACACTGCGGTACATACGGCAGTAAATATCCGTATTATAGTTCAATTCGGCACGTTCGTATTGCACGGGACGAGTGTTTTCTACCGATTTCAGCCAGTCGTAGGTACGCTCGAAGTTGATTCCGTTGCCGGCTTCATTTCCCAACGACCAGATGACGATAGCGGGATGATTCTTGGAACGTTCGTACATCCGGTGGGTGCGGTCCATGTGCGCGGTCAGCCAGGTAGTGTCTTTGGCAAGAGAAGCAGCCCCATATCCCATGCCGTGGGATTCGATATTTGCCTCATCAATCATGTATAATCCGTAGCGGTCGCAAAGCTGATACCAGTAAGGGTGAGTCGGATAATGCGAGTTACGCACCATGTTGATATTGTGCTGTTTCATCAGTTTGATGTCCAGTTCCATCAGTTCCTTGCTCACGGTACGTCCCAGCTGGGAGTGTTCGTGGCGGTTGGTTCCTTTCACCAATACCGGAACACCGTTGATGCAGAAACGTCCGTCTTTGATTTCCGATGTACGGAAGCCGACTTCGCAACCCGTCAGTTCGGTGACCTTGCCTTGTTCATCTTTCAGTTCGAGTATCAATGTGTAAAGATGAGGATGCTCTGCACTCCAAGCCTTTACATCAGGTAGATTCTTTTCATCAAACGTGATAAGACTGCTCAATCCACGGGATTTTATCCGGATAGCATCCTGCAGGACAGCTTTGCCTTCGGCGTCTTTCAGGGTGTAAGCAATAGAAGTGGCTCCAAGTGTAATAGAAGGTCCCTCTACGGTCACTTCAAGTCCGAAAATTCCATCTTTGTATTTCTCTTTGTCCAAAGATGCATTCAGTTTGTAGTCGGCAATGTACTGTTTGGGAGTGCTGTAAAGATACACATCGCGTTCGATACCACTCAAACGCCACATATCCTGACATTCCAGATAAGCCCCCGCACTCCATCGGTACACTTCCAAAGCAACCACATTTTCGCCTTCATTGAGGACGTCAGTAATATCCCATTCGGCAGCTGTCTTTGATCCCTGATTGTATCCAAGCAATTTTCCATTCACCCATACATAATAGAAAGAGATGACCCCTTCACAACAAAGTACTACCCGGCGTCCTTTCCAGTCGGCAGGCACTTTGAAGGTACGGCGGTATGAGCCGACTTCATTTTCCGCATGCGGTACCAGCGGCGGATTCTTCTTGAAGTTGAACATTTTATCGTCAAATTCATACGTTTCGTTGACATAGATAGCTGTGCCATAACCCTGACGTTCCCAGTTGCCGGGCACATTGATGTCCGCCCATCCTCCTGTGTAATAAGAAGGTTGGTAAAAGTCCTTCGGACGGTTATCGGGATTCTTCACCCAATGGAATTTCCACTTTCCGTTCAGGCTCATATAAAAAGGAGACTGTTCATACCCTCCCGGCTTTTCAATGTCGGAAGCGTTGGCATAAGGCCATACGTATGTGTGAGGAGCGAGTTTATTCAGTCCCACCGCATACTGGCTTTGCCATTCGGGCAACGGTTGTTGCTGCGCTAACGTGAAAGAAGTGGCAGCCAGTACTGCTGATAAGATTAAAAAAGTTCGTTTCTTAAAGCTAATGTTCATAAGCATGTCATCATAATTAGTTTATATAAGATTGTTTTACTAAGCACCTAATTGCTATTTTTAACTACTTGATTACTATTCTATAATCACTTCATCAAAATAGACTCTCGCTTCCTGACCGGGGCGGACATGCTCGTCGGGACATATCCCCGCACCTTCTGCCGTCACCCGGACATAACGAGCAGATACTCCGCCCATGTCTATCGAATAGTCATTTCTGAAAGTTCCTTCCTGATAGATTTCTTCCGGAGAAAAGTTCAATTCTCCTATGGCATGGTAGGTCCGATTATCATCAGAAACTTCTACGCGAATCATTTTCGGTTTGTGCGCTCCCATTCCATAATTCGTAATGCAACCAATGGCTAATTTATTCAGTTTTTCCTGACTCTGCAAATCTATTGTGAAAGAGATAGAATCATTCCGGCTCCAGTTACACCATTCAAAATCAGTATATTTCAGGCTTCCCCGCAATCCATTGACTAATAACATTTCATTCTTCTTACTGTCAAGCAAAGGTTTTGCCGTAGCTTTGTTCCATGTGAGTGGCAACTCTAAGGTTTCTCCCATTTGCTTGCCATTCATAAAGGTAGCGGCTTTCACCATTTGCGTTTTCGTCACACAGATAGGTCCGTCGTAACGATGAGAAGACATTGCCGGATTACTCCCATTCAGTGTATAATAAATTTCCACATCCGGACGGATACATTCCAAACTCACTTCCAGATGTCCGTCCACTGGTGTCACTGTCTGTTGTATGTTATACATTGAGCGGGCATAAACAATTCCTTTTTCTGCAATATGCGAATTGTATACATCCATTCGTTTCAAAAATCCAGTCCAGTCCTTCGTTCCTGCAGCTGTCCAAGCCACTTCTGCCAAGGCAGCCAGACGAGGGAACAAAAGATAATCCACATCTTCCGGTTTATTACAGAATTCCGTCCACATACAGGCCTGTATACCCATTAGCAGTGATTCGTATTCCGGTTTCCAGTCTTTTTGTACAGGTTCGTAATCAAAAACATCTTTTAGGGTATTATTACCAAAATACGTTACCGGTTCAAACCATTGCGGTCCCTGATAGCGAATCAGGTACATGATACGCGCCGGAGTCATGATGAAACGATGTCCTTTTTCAGCAGCTTTCAGGGCAGCCGTTCCCATTCCCTGCCAACCGAGAATAATGGACTCTTCGGGAAGAAAAGAGCTGTTTGTCAATTCATCCCAGCCAATCACCTCGCGTCCTTTTTTACGCAGATAATCACTGATACGCTTCATGAAATAACCTTGCAAGTCTTCCTCATTGGCTAAATGCTGCTTTCTCATCCGTTTCTGACAAAGCGGACATTTTTCCCAGTTCGTCTTTCGCGCTTCATCTCCTCCGACATGAATATAGCGGGAAGGGAAAAGTGCCAGAATTTCGTCAAAAACATCCTGCAAGAATGTAAATACGCTATCATTTCCCGCACAGTAGATAATCTCGGAATTTCGTCCTCCCAAGCCGGGAAGTACACCGATAAAGTCTTTCACAACCGGACAAGCAAACTGGGGATAAGCAGCCAAAGCAGCGTTACTGTGTGCCGGTACATCTATTTCCGGAATGACTTCTATTTGTCTGTCGGCAGCATAAGCTACAATTTCCCGAATCTCCTCCTGTGTATAGAAACCACCTATTGGAGTAAGCTCTCCACGCTTCGGGTTACGGCGTGAGTGAAAAGGTACATCCGTACGGTCTACTCTCCACGCTCCTACTTCCGTCAAACGAGGATATTTCTTTATTTCAATCCGCCAGCCGTTATCGTCCGTCAGATGAAAATGAAGTTTGTTTATTTTCAACATCGCCATACAGTCGATGATTCGCAGTACGTTCTCTTTGGGAATAAAGCAGCGTACCGGGTCCAAAAGTAATCCTCTGAAACCAAAACGGGGCTCATCCCGAACTGTCATTGCAGGAACGCTCCAAGCGATATTCTGTACCGGTTGCTCTGATTCTATGGTAGCAGGCAGGAGTTGACGGACAGATTGCAGGGCATAGAAGAAGCCCTTTGTATCCGAAGCTTTAATAAGTATCTGTTGCGGTGTAATCTCCAACAGATATGCTTCGGGTTTAAAAGAAGAATCCGTCACGAAACGAATTTGTCCTTCTTTGCTGCCGACATTCAAAGCCGGAGTTATTCCGGCAGCACGGGTAAACAAGTCGATAAAATTGCGGGCAATCGCAGCCTGCTCCTGATTTTCTACCGCAAAGGCCGTTTTTGCAGAAAAGGTGAAGTTACCACTACCCGGCACAATCTGTGTCGGGCGTGGTACTATTGAAATTAAAGGGGATGTTAAGTTATCAGCCTGCAAGAACACTGTCAGTGGCGAAAGCAGTATGAGAATGATTAAGATGTATCTTTTCATGGTGTATATACGTTGGTGTTATTCCTTGTCTCTTTCCGGTGAGAAGCGGACAGGGTCATTGTATTGCTCCTGAAGTTTCAGCATTTCTTCTTTCAGTTCTTTCACTACCGGTTCGTATTCAGGTTGTCCGTAGAGGTTGTGCATTTCCGACGGGTCTGCCTGCAAGTCGTAGAGTTCCCACCAGTTGATATCATTATAGAAATGAATCAATTTATAGCGGTCTGTACGTACCCCGTAATGACGTTTCACCATGTGTTCAGCGGGATATTCATAGAAATGATAGTAGAGAGCTTTCCGCCAGTCTTTCGGATGTTCGCCTTTCAGTAAAGGAACGAGGGATATCCCTTGGATATCAGAAGGGATTTCTGCTCCTGCCAATTCGAGGAAGGTGGGTGCATAGTCGATGTTCTGTACCATTTCTGTGATATCACCCCTGCGGTCGAATCCTTTCGGCAAACGCATGATAAGCGGTGTACGCATGGATTCTTCGTACATGAAGCGTTTATCAAACCAACCGTGTTCACCCATGTAGAATCCTTGGTCGGAAGTATAGACGACAAGTGTGTTATCCAGCAAGCCTTTCTCTTTCAGATAGTCGAGTACACGACCAACATTGTCGTCCAGTGATTTTACGGTCTTCATATAGTCACGCATGTAACGCTGGAATTTCCAATTGGCAAGTTCCTTTCCTTGCAGGTTCTGCCTGTAGAAATCATCTATAATCGGCGTGTAGAATTTGTCCCATGCAGCACGTTGACCTTCGTCCATACGTCCGACATACTTCTCATATAAGGATTTCAGACGGGTGTTTTTATCAGGACGAAGCATTTTGAGGTCATAAATCATGTCCATGTCCTTCACAATGCTCATCTCTTGCGCGGCAGCGGCGGGACGTCCTTCATAATCGTCAAAGAAATTATCCGGTAGCGGGAAGGTTTTATCTTCGTACAAAGCCAGGTTGCAAGTATCCGCCAACCAATTACGGTGAATTGCCTTGTGGTGAATCAAAAGGCAGAAAGGTTTTTCCGGATTGCGTTTGTTTTCTATCCAGTCAATGGCGTCATCAGTAATAAGATTCGTGATGTATCCATGTTTTTGGATAGTGTCATTGTTTTGTGTGATGAAATCCGGGTTGTAGTAGTCTCCTTGTCCGGGAACAATCTGCCAGTAATCAAAGCCGGAAGGCAAGCTTTCAAGATGCCATTTACCCACCAATGCTGTCTGATAACCGATTTTCTGCAACAGTTTCGGAAAAGTTTGTTGCGAACTGTCGAATACGCAAGTGGTATTATCATAGAATTTATTGGCACAACTATGTTTGCCCGTTATCATGCAGGCACGGCTGGGGCCGCTTAAAGAATTGGCAACAAAGCTTTGAGTAAAACGTACACCGTCAGCAGCAATGCGGTCGAGGTTGGGGGTTTCCATGTAGCGTGTGTCGTAACAGCTCATCATTTGAGCTGTGTGGTCGTCTGTCATAATGTAGACGATATTCAAAGGGAGTTGCTCCGCAGGCCTTTGCTTGTTTGAGCAGGAAGCAAGGGAAGCTACGGCAGCTATTCCTGCTAAAGGAAAGAATAAGTTTGATTGCAGTTTTTCCATAAATACTAATTTGTATAAGATTGTGGCAGCAAAGATAGAGGACAGCCATCTATTTGGACTTCCACAAATTACCATTTAATTTCCAATATTCTCCATTTCCGTGTGATTGGCTAATAAATAGCCGGAAGTATAT
>ERZ1504287.235-NODE-235-length-14418-cov-5.815846_pt1 | contig 14418 bp, 9 predicted proteins | sample MGYA00571868_ERZ1504287 | MGnify/ENA primary metagenome ERZ1504287 (study PRJEB39906, sample SAMEA3182071) | gut metagenome | biome: human; feature: gut; material: Stool; isolation source: human stools | place: Canada | collected 2011-12-06 ... | reverse complement strand
TCATATTCGCGATAGATTCCGCCCTCGCGGTCATTTTTCAGATACTATTCTTTGGTACGCATCCCTGTCTCGCCACTGTACGAAACGTGCAGGCCTTCTTCTTTTCCATTCAGATAAGTTTCAATTACAATGGTATCGCCACTCTCTGCAATCTCTGTCCAACGACCGTTCTTCTGCCCATTCTTATAACTACCCAATACATGAGGAGCTCCAAAAGTAAAGATGGACGAATATTCTCCATCCTTCAACCCTTCGTTATTATAATAAACCGTTTCGTATAGTTCATAAGTACCCTTCATGAAAGTATATTGTTTCCCTACTTGTTTACCATCCTTATAATTATGGTCCATCCGCAGAGTTCCGTCATAGTCATACGACAAATGTTTTCCATCCTCCTTGCCCATCCGGTAGTTTTTCTCACTTTCTATTTTTCCGTCAGTAAAGAACGTTTTACTCGTACCGTTCAACTTTCCTTCCTTATAAGACTTTTCTTCTTTCAGTTTACCGTCAAACTTAGAATAGATTTTAAATAAGCCATTCTTCCGTCCATCTTTGTAGACGCCTTCATTTATCAGAATGTTATCCAAATGCTCTTCATATTTGCCATCATAAAAACCATCTTTAAAAGAGGCCAGTATATACGCAGAGTGATAACCGTCAATGATACGATGTTCGCCGTTGAGCGGTTTTTCCGTCATCAAGTCTCGGTACAAGAATCTTCCGTCGCCTACATTAACGACAGATACCTGATCGATTTTAAACTCTTTTTGTGCTAATGAGGGAAGGGCTATGCATAAAAGCAAAAATACATTCCAGCATTTCGAGCGGAATAAAATAGAAACGTGTTTCATAATGTGACATTCTCTTTTTAGTTATTATCTTGTGAATCGTGCAAAGATATATAATTAGCTAAAAATCCAACAATAAAAAGAGAAGAAAAGAGGTGATATCCGAAAAGATTTGAATTAAAAAAATCCTCCTTACTACAACATACCGTAGTAAGAAGGATTTTTCACTTTAGGATTCTTTTCGTCCCTACATTTACATCAATAGAGAAATTACATCAATCTGTCTTTCAAAACCTGCGGAAGTTCGGGCATTGCACCGCTTTGCGTGCAGACATAAGCAGAAACTTCAACGGCAAGTTTGTGAGCTTCAGGAACCGGTTTTCCATTGAGAATGGAAGCACAGAAAGCAGCCGTAAAGGAATCACCTGCCCCCACCGTATCGGCAACCGGAACTCTCGGCGTCTCCTGGAAAGAGACAACACCCGGAGTAAACACATAACTGCCATTAATTCCGCAAGTCAGAATCAACATCTTCAGGTTGTATTTTGCCAACAGAATCCAACATTTATCCTGTAAGTCGATGCCGGGATAGCCAAACATACGGCTGATGGTCACCAGTTCTTCGTCGTTTATCTTCAGAATGTTGCAACGGCGGAAAGATTCGCGCAATACCTCTTTGGTGTAGAAGTCCTGACGGAGATTAATATCAAAGATTTTCAGTTGTCCGTCTATGTCGGGCATCGTATCCAGAAAACGGTTGATAGTGGCACGGCTCACTTCATTACGTTGAGCCAGGGAACCGAAGCAAACGGCACGCGTACTCAATGCCAAACGTTTCAGTTCATCCGTAAAAGGTATGTTATCCCATGCCACGCCTTCTTTGATTTCGTAACAAGGCACCCCCTCGTTATCCAGTGTCACCTGTACCGTACCGGTAGGATAATCCACTTGTTCAATCTGCGTTTTCAGTTTCTTCTCATTGAATACGTTCAGAATCTCGTCTCCCAACTCATCTTTGCCCACGGCACTCACCACGCGACTGTCAAAACCAAACTGTGATACATGATAGGCAAAGTTTGCCGGAGCACCACCTATTTTCTTTCCTTCGGGCAACACATCCCAAAGTGCCTCGCCCATTCCTACGATTATATTATTCATGATCTACGGATTTTATTGTTTCCAAAGTTATAAAATTATTTTTTAATACGGAACGTATAGAACAAGAGATAAAGCGCGCCCACCGTCATTACGGCTACTGCCCCACTCTGTCCCATGGCGTCGGATGCTACTCCCATAGCCAACGGAAATACCGTGCCGCCGAACAGTCCCATAATCATCAGACCGGAAACTTCATTTTTCTTACCCGGCAGATAAAGCAATGCCTGCGAGAAGACTACGGAGAACACATTGGAGTTGCCGAAACCAATCAGAGCGATGCATACATAAATCATTGTCTTGTCATGGAATATAAACAAGCCTGCCATCGCTATCAGCATCATCACAACGCTAATGCCGAAGAAAGACTTCGGTGACATCTTACGTAAAATGAAAGAACCGAGGAAGCAGCCTGCCGTACGGAAGATGAAATAAAGGCTTGTTGCAAAAGCCGCATCATCAAGGCCCATGCCGAGACGTTCCATCAAAATCTTGGGGGCAGTGGTATTTGTTCCCACATCAATTCCAACGTGACACATGATACCGATAAAAGAAAGCAGGATAAACGGTTTGCCAAGCAAAGCGAGACATTGTCCCAAAGTAGACGGTTTGCCTTCTTCTTTTTCCTCTTTAATCTGTGTGACATTGAGCAACAGGATAGCAATGACGGCTACAATCATGTAAATCGGGAACAGGATGCGCCAGCCCAAATCGAAAGTCGGGATGGCTTGTGTCGCTCCCCACATGGCAATATAAGGAGCAAGGAAAGAGGCAATGGCTTTCACAAACTGGCCGAAAGTCAGGCTACTTGCTAGACGGTCGCCACGTACGATGTTAGAAAGCAACGGATTCAGGGAAGTCTGCATCAACGCGTTTCCGATGCCCAGAAGGGAGAAAGAAATCAGCATCAGCATATAGCTGTCTCCGAAAACCGGCAATAACAAAGAAGCAAAAGTCACAAGCAAACTAAGCAATACGGTTTTCTTCTGGCCGATGCGGCTCATCAACATACCTGTGGGTACGGAGAAGATGAGGAACCAGAAGAATACCAGTGAAGGGAAGATATTCGCCTGCGAGTCCGACAGACCGAGGTCTGCCTTTACATAATTGGAGGCAATGCCTACCAGGTCAACAAATCCCATGGCAAAGAAGCAAAGCATCACCGGGATTAGTTTGGAAAGGGAAGACTTTTTACTGTTTTCCATTGTTTTTTTTATATAACTATGTTGTCATCATTTGTCTATATCATAAATTTAGGCACGGATTAGGCGGATTACACGGCTTCTCGAATGATGGCTGTCAGATAGCAACCCTGTAATCCGCGTAATCCGTGCCTAATAATATAAAATTATATTTTGCATGAGTACTTATTCTATTTATATCATGCAGTTATATGATTCAATTTACAATCTGCTGTTAGTCGTGTGGGTACTTACCGTTAGTTATCTGTTCGTCGCCTATATGAATCACGCTCTCCTTACTGCATCAATACCTCAAGCCTACGGTATCTTTATCTTAAACCTACGGTATAGTAACTTTGAAGCTACGGTATTATTAACTTCCCACGGCCGTGGTAGGAATTCGTCATGGCTGTGGGAAGATCTTTCCACGGCCATGGTAGGAACTCGTCACGGCCGTGACGAATCAGTAATACCGTAGGTTTAACACAAGTATATCCCTACTATCCACCTACTATCCCTTAAGGAAAGACGTATTCATCCATAGGGAAACAAATAAAGAGCGCATAGGGCGAACAAGAGATATTTATGGCTTCAACTTATGAACCACAAACGAATCTACTTTATAAGCTCCTCCTTTACTGTAAAAGTTGATATGATTGTAAGGTTCCGAAGGGAATACCTGATTGGTCATCACAAAACGTCCACCATCTCCAAAGGCTTCCACACTGGATTTATCCACAAACAGACGGAGTTTTAATGCCTCTTTACCGCCTTGTTCCTCGTTTCCACCTTGTTCAATTGCTGTCCAGGTCAACATCGGGAAATTCTCATTGAAGCTGACCTCTCCGCTCTTGCGACGATCCATTGAGAATTTCTTTTCTTTCATGTCATACTGCATATCCACTTCTTCGCCTTTGTCATTGTAGAGACGGAAGCCGATTACGTCTGCATGTTGATTTTCGATCGTCAGTTCTATTTCGTATGCACCGTCATTGCCGGGAATCATTCGTTTAATTGTGCGTGTTCCGTTCACTTTGAACGAGCGTTTCTTGGAAGCATCACGCAAAGCCAGCAGTTCGGGAGAGGGAGCTGATTGGAGGTAAGTCTCACCATCTACGGTAAACAGGCTCAAGTCGCGGGGAACGGAGTTCGGGCTACGGTATTGGGAGGTAGGAACATCGTTTGCGTATTGCCAGTTGCTCATCCATGCGATAGCGATGCGGCGGTTGTCGGGAGCATCACTCCAAGTCACGGTGGCATAATGGTCTTTTCCCCAGTCCATCCATTTGGTTTTGGAGGGTGATTCGTTTACAAACTCTTTTCCGTTGAAGGAGCCTACAAAATATTGAGTAGCCGAGTCACCGAAAGGACCGTCGCCGAGGCTGCAAAGCAGTACCCATTTCTTTTCATTTGTTCCTTCTACCGGGAGTTCGAACAAGTCGGGACATTCCCAAACGTTTCCGTGTGCGCCGTGTCCTTTGCCGAAGCTGCTTTCAAATGTCCAGTCTTTCAGGTTTGGGGAAGAGAAGAATTGCATTTCCTGCCCTACTGCTAATACCATGATCCAGCGTTTGGTACCTTCGTACCAGAATACTTTCGGGTCGCGGAAGTCACGCGCTTCAGATACTAATACGGGATTGTTTTCATATTTGGTGAAAGTACGTCCGTTGTCGGTGCTGTAAGCAATACTTTGCACCTGACGGTCGCTGTTTTGTGTATAGATGGCGACGATGGCGCCTGCACCAAAGCCAGCGGTATTATGATGATCTATCACGGCGGATCCACTGAAGATAGTGCCGAATGCATCCGGGGCGATTGCCACGGGGCGATGTTCCCAATTTACGAGGTCTTTGCTGATGGCATGTCCCCAGTTCATATTTCCCCATTTGGAGCCGTAAGGGTTGTATTGGTAGAAAAGGTGGTATTCGCCGTCTTTATATACCATTCCGTTCGGGTCGTTCATCCATCCGTAGAGGGGAGAAAAGTGATAGGTGGGACGGAACTTTTCACGGTTGCTTGTATCGAACGTGTCGGACAATTTCATTTCCTTGCAGCAAGCAGTGTTATCCGGTGAAAGGTTGACACGCACCGGGTCGTTGGAGTTCATTTTAAATTTGAAAGAGATTAGTTTGCCGGAATAGTCGGAAAGGTCTACCGGAACAAAGTAATCGACTTTATGGATGGCCAGACGGACATCGAAGTTCTTTACCTCTTTATTATTAACAATCAGGCTGATACGCACATCGGGCGATGCATCTTCTACGGGCAACAACAGATACTTCTGGTTAGTGTTGACACGTACGAGGCAATGTCCTTCTCCTAAATCTTTTATTAATAGAGGAGAGTTGTCCGCACGGGCGGATAGAGAGATATTCATCACAATCATACAAAATAAAACCGCGAAGGTTTGAATTTGTTTGGAAGAGAGTCTTAAATTCATGCTTTATGGTATTAAGGTTGTTACAGTGCAAAGATAGGCGCTCCGGGATGAAACGCCTATCACTTTTGTTTCAAACACTGTAAAAGATGTTACTTTTCTATTAATAGGTGCTCACTTGAATATCTGATACAGTGATTTCGCCTTTATAACAGCAGAGTGACCACGGATTCTTCTGCATTTGATAGATGCGGTTCGTGAAAGATAACTGGTCGTTGATGTAAGTCACACAAACCGACTGGTCACTGTAAATCGTCACACGGTATTCATTATCCGCCGGGATATTGAATTTGTTATCAAACAAGTATTTGGCATTGTCACCGTCTTTCTCGAAGTTGGCTTTACCCTCGTCAGCGTTGACGTGGATGCTATACCATGATTTGGAGTCCGTTCCACGGACGAAAGAGATTCCAAAACGATCTGTATTCGAGGATGCTTTTACGGTAAAGGAAATCTTGTTGTGCACTTTCAACCGGTTGAAGATAACGGAAGCTCCTTCGGCCAACGTATAGGTTTTACCGCTTTCTGTTACGTTTCCGTCTTTAGCCATCACTTTTACCTCTTGTGCAGAAGTGTATTTACGGTCGATTGCATCGGGAACTCCAAGAGTTAACGTACCGTCTTCGTGCTGAATGAGGCGTTGTGCCACCAAGTTGCCAGCCCATTCGGGTTCTACATCCCCTACGTTTCCATTATCATTACCGGCACGGGTAGGACACCAGCCCCAGATGTAACGGTTGGTTCCATCGGAAGCAGTCTTGCCTGCATAGAATGCACGGCTGTCCAGCATACCTTCCCGATTGTCCGGCCATATTCCGGCATCATTGGCGGTGGTTGCTTTCAGTTCTTCAAGTGTTCTGCCTTTGAAGTATTGTACCTTGCGCATGAAGGAAGCTTGTTCCGAATAGACCAGATACCACCAGTCTCCCATCTTGAATACGTCCGGACATTCGTAGAAACGGTCCCACATCATGGTCATAAATGTGCCGGCAGACGCCCACTCTTTCAGGTCAGTAGAGGTGAATTCGGCAATGTGTCCTTTTCCGCTTTTACGGGTGGCAATCAGCATGTGATAAACGCCGTCTTCGGTCTGGAACAGGAACGGATCGCGAAAGTCATTCTTGTCATAGCCGTACGTATCTCCTTTCAGATAGAAAGTGCGGTTCTTGGTCCATGTTTTAAAGTCGGGAGAGGTGGCTACCATGACTACCTGTGCATTCTGGTCGGAAGAAGGTTTGAATTTATTGCCGGTGTAGAAGGTATAATAGAGTTTATCAGTCGGATTGTAGATCGTACCTCCTGTACCGATGGCAGCATCCTGTTCGTCACGACCTCCACACGGAATCAGTTCGCCGAGAGATTCATAAGTAGCACCGTCTTTGGTGGCCACCCCGAAAATGGGGTGGTAAGTAGCTTCGGGGTTCGGACGGTAGTCTTGCAGGTACATCACTTTAAAGTCTTTGGCAACCGGATCATAGAATGGCATCGGGTCACCGACAAAGCCTACCTGCGGTTTATAGTACATCGAGAAGCCATGCTCGTCGGCCGATTGGAAGTAAGTGGCTGTACCGTCCCAGTCTCTTTGAGTCAATACGGGATCCATCTCATCACTGCAAGCGCTCATTGAGGCCAACAGCGTGGTGATTGCTATATGTAAGATCATATTTTTCATAATTATTGCTTATTCTTTTATTTACATAAGTAGTTGATTGCATTCAGAGTCATTTGCTCTACGTTGTAGTGGTAGTAGTCGGCAGAAGCGTCTACGCCTTTACCGTACCAGTCGTAACAACCGGAGCCGATACAGATCGTACGTCCGCTGTTGGCGCGCGGCTCGAATTCGGCTATGATTACTGCACCGTCGTCTCCGCATGCCACATCGATTCCTCCTGTCAAGCTACGCCATGCGTTTAGATCCTCATAACCTCCCCAGTCTGTTCCGATATGCCATTGTGCCGTACTATTGGTAGTCGCGTAACCAGCATCAAAGGTATAGACTCTTGTTTTGTCACCATCTTTCCATCTTAAATCCTGAAATAACGGATGCGACTCGTTGCCGACAATTGGAAAGCTCCATGCCCCATCAACGACTTCGGGTGAGTCTTCACTTCTTCCCCAACTGTTGTTGGGTACACGCTCGTCTTTTGCAATGCTAAGGTCCTTAATATAGAAAGTTGCATAGCGGGTCAGCAACAGGTTGCCACCGTTTTGATAGTAGACTTTAAATTTCTCTACGGCAGCTTTCGCATCATCCGGCAAAGGAGGATTATCGCCATTGTCTGCATGGAAATGCCACCAGATTGCAGTATATTTACCTAAATCTACTTTTCCGTCTACTACATCTTTGAATGAGATGTATTCGGACATGGATATATTATCCATCATCCACTGGGCAGCGGCTTTTTCTTCAGGACTTGTCAGTTGGCTCACAGAAGAAGCTGTGCCGATAAAGGCAGTCGGAATTACATTTCCTTGAGTAACTGTTACTACATAAGGAGTCACTGCCGAACGGTAAGTTGCCGTATAAGTGACAGGGTTGGTAAAATCCTGGATGCTGCCGGATGCCGGAGTCACAGTAGCTCCATCCGTCACGGTGAACGTACCTTTCAACTGGGTGATATCCACTGTCAGCGGAACAACTACGGAGATTGTTTTTGATAGCTGGTCTACTTTTCCTACATAAGTATCATTCAACTTAAAGGTCAGTATCTTCGCCTCGTCCCTCTTCACGGTAATCGTATAGCTCATCTGTACGTCGCCATTCTTCACAGTCAAAGATACGGGAAGAGAAAAGTCGATTGTTTCACCAACAGCGATGCTCGCCGTAGCACCTTCGGAAAGATTGATTTCACTGACGGCCATCCGGGTAACGTCATAATCGTAAGGAACTCCCACTACGATTGTCTTATTCTGATAATCGATCGTCCCTGCGTATTCATCCAGTTTGATAGAGTTCACCCATACATCTCCGTCGAGACGAAGATTGGATTTGAAGTAATCGCTCCATCCCGCAACTGTCAGGCATGCTACAGTCACCAACAGGATGGTATAGAGTTGTTTTATGATTGATTTCATTTTATTCTTTGTTTTAAGATTGATGATTACCAACCGAAATTCTGTGTATAATTTCCGTTACTGGCACTGATCTGTTCGAATGGAATTGGAAGGTATTCGTTCTTATTTTCCGTAAAACCTGCATTCTTGTAAATAGAACAACGGGCTGCTTCGGTCACATAATAAGCATTGATAACGTCTTTGGCTTCTCCCCATCTTACGAGGTCAAAGAAACGTGAGCTTTCCATACCGAACTCTATACGGCGTTCCCATTTCAGCATTTTCATGGCTTCGTCCTGTGTATATGCTTTCAGTTCATAAGGAGTTACTTTGAAGTTTACTCCGTACTCTTCTTTGTAATTGAAGATCAGCATTGTACTTCCGGCTGCACGGCTGCGTACATCGTTGATAAGTGAGATGGCATCGGCAATGCGTCCGTCGTTCAACTGTATCAGGGCTTCGGCACGCATCAGCAATACGTCTGCATAACGGATAACGATATGATTCAGGGAACTTGCCCAATAAGAACCTTTCTTCAGACAGTCACAGTCCGGGTCTACATTCTCTTTGAGCGAAACATAATATCCGTAAAGTCCCTTGCTACGGCTCCAGTCATCATTCTTCTGAATCAGGTAGCCTTCGTTGTATTTATAAGGGAAGCCCGGCATACCTACCGTGTGGAATAAACGGGGGTCTACATTGTCCGTCGTAACCTCGTAGTTCTCATTATCGTAGGTATTGAACAACGGTTTTCCCTGCGAGTCGGTTTTGAAAGCGTTCACCAGATTTTGGCTCGGTTTGTGGAAGTCACAGCAGCCTAGTATCTGCGGAGTTGTCAGTCCCATTCCCCAGTTCAGGTTACCGTTGTATGTTCCGTCGTTGATAGAATATTGAATCGCCCATACAGACTCTGCGCCATTTTCATATTGAGGCAGGAAGTTCATGCTATAATCATTTTCCAGTCCGTAACCGGCTTTGGCCATGATGAGAGGGTCGGTATATTTCACTACCTGCTTCAGGTCTTCTTCGTTGATACCGGTAAGGTTGTTGTTCACTCCATCCTGACGGTAGGCTTTAAACAGGTAAGTCTTTGCCAGGTAAGCGGCAGCGGCAGCTTGTGTGGGACGTCCTTTTTCTATTTGTACCTCTGGCAGGTTGTCGTAGGCAAACTGGAAGTCGTCTGCTATCTTTTGCCATTGTTCGTTATTGGTATAGGTAGTATTCGAAAGCTTGTTGTAAGCATCCGGGTCCATGTTTTCATCGTTCACTATGACGATCTTCTTAAACAGTTCCTTCAGCATGAAGTGGGCGTGTCCGCGCAGGAATCTCATTTCTGCAATGCGCTGATCCTTCAGCGGATAAGTCTTTTCATCCATCAGGTCAAGTGACTGCAAGGCTGTGTTGGCACGGGTGATGCATTGATACAGTCTTTTCCATATATCGTTGATGTTCCAGTCGGTGGTATTGATACCTTTAGAAATTTCCAGTGCGTTGAATACACCGCCGTCTTCCGTACCGGAACCGCCTTTATAACAATCGTCGGAACGCACGTCATAATTCCAAAGCGAGAAGGAAGAGTTGATGTCGTCACCTGTTGCCCAAATGGCGTAGGCTGAAATCACGAGGTTGTCCACGTATTCGGGAGAAGCGATCTGATCGCCGGTCACAATACCCTGCGGAACCTGACGATCCAGAAAGTCGTTGCAACTGCTTGTCAGCAAGGTAAATCCGATGGTTGCTATGTATAGTATCTTTTTCATGATAGTTCGTTTTATAAATGAAGTGAATTAAAATCCGATGTTAAGTCCGAAGGTGATATTCACAGGGATCGGATAAGAGAAGTTCGGGTTTTCGGGGTCTTATCCCGTAAAGTCTTTACTCTTGATCGTCAGCAGGTTTTGTGCGCTGCAATAGAAGCGTAAACGTTCCATTCTCAACTTCTTGGAGATTACTGCCGGAACTGTATAGCCTAATTGGATATTACGCAGTTTCAGGAAAGAACCGTTTTCAACAAAGTAAGTGGAGACACGCTGTTCATTGTTTGTATCGCTGCGGGTCAATGCCGGAATCGTAGAGTTCGGATTAGTAGGCGACCAGGCATTGAGCAGGCGGGTTCCTTTGTTCAGGAAGCCAACGTTGGATGCACTCCAGAAGTCACTTTTCTTCTTCACGTCACTGATAATATCTACTCCCTGAACGCCTTGCCAGAACATAGTCAGGTCGAAGTTCTTATATTCCAGGTAGATATTCAATCCGTAGCTGAAAGCAGGAGTCGGATCGTAAATCCATTCCTGGTCTTTTTCATCAATTACACCGTTATGGTCGATGTCGCGGTAGCGGATACGGCCTACGGCTGCACCTTCCTGGGTAGCGTGATTGTCCACTTCTTCTTGTGATTTGAAGATACCGTCGGCAATGTAGCCCACTTGTGAGTTGTATGTATGACCGACTACACTTTTTACTCCATTACCACCAAACTTTCCATTGGCAGCCACTGTCTCCGGCAGTTCAAGAATTTCATTCCGGTAAGTGGAGATGTTTCCGTTCAGGTCGTAAGTCAGTCCGAAGGCAGTCTTGTTGCGGTAGCCCAAGTTGAATTCAAAACCCTGGTTTTTCATTGCGCCCGAATTAATCCAACGGTTGCCACCTTCTCCCAATACTCCCACTCCTGCCATTTCAGTCAGGATATCGGTGGTTTTCTTGTAGTAGTATTCCAATGAACCGTACAGGGATTGTTTGAACAGGCTGAAGTCGATACCGACGTTCGTCTGTGTGGTTGTCTCCCACTTGATATTGTCATTACCAATCTGGTTACGTTTGAATCCGGAAGGCAGAGTACCACCTCCGTTAGAACCTGTAATATCGTATGCCGTACCGTAGCTTTGACCGCCAAATGAATCTGTTGTTCCATAATTAGGAGCGTAGATAGTGTAACGGGCAAGGTTGGAGATTTCCTGATTACCGGTCTGTCCCCATGAAGCACGCAGTTTCAGATCGTCCAACCAAGCCAGTTCCTTCATAAAGCTCTCCTGTGTGATGCGCCATCCCAAAGAAACGGAAGGGAAAGTGGCATAACGATGGTTTTTACCGAAGCGGGAAGAACCGTCACGACGGAGCGTCAATGAAAGCAGATATTTGTCAGCATAAGAATAGTTCATTTTGCCGAAGAAAGAGACAAGCGAGTAACCTTCGCCGGCACCGTAAGCCTGTGCTGTGCCGCTACCTGCATCGGGCCACATATAGTCGGGAGTAAGGATAGAGAAATCTTCTTTGTAGCCGGAGAAATGGCTGTCGTCTTCCCGGTTCAGCTCCATACCTGCCATAACGTCTCCACGATGTTTGCCTATTTCCAACTGGTAAGTGGCAATGGCATTCCACATCCATTTGGTCCAGTGTTCTTGTTTGGCTTCCACTGCACTCTTGCCGTTATTGGTCTGTGTTCCTTCCTGATAAGGATAGGTGAAGTAACGGGCTTGCTTGTTTGCGTAGTCCAGACCAAAAGTAGAACGAACATTGAATCCTTTGAAGAGACTTAGATTCACATAAGCATCACCGAACATACGCCAGTAAGTGTATCGGTTGTCTTTGTTGTATTCGAGTACGGCGCGAGGATTACGACGGTCCGGCCATCCGCCTACCGGTCCTCCCCATGAACCATCCGAAGCATAAACGGGGATAGCGGAAGGAATGTCCAAAGCAGTTTCGATAATTCCGCCGGGAGCTTGTACTTCCGAAGTACGGTTTAAGGTGAAATGCTGGCCGATAGTCAATATATCATCAATTAATTTATAATCGCTGTTCATACGGGCGGAGAAACGATCGAAGTCTGTATCTTTGATTACACCCAGGTTTTTGTAATATCCCAGAGAGAAGAAGGAAGAACCTTTCTCCGAACCGTTGCTGACAGAGAGATTGTATTGCTGGATAACACCTGTACGGGTAATTTCATCAAACCAGTCGGTATCTGCCACAGGCATTGTATTCTTTGAGTCCAGATATTTGGAAAGGCTCATACCATATAGTACCGGATTTCCGTTGGCATCGTAACCCCAATTGTAGTTATATCCCAAGGCATTGCCGTTCGGGTTCTCACCATCGTTTACATAGGCTTGCCACATGGCACGTCCGTACTGTTCCGTATTCAACACGTCCATCTTACTTTGATACATGGAAGCTGAAACCGAAGCATCAAAGTTGATTTTAATCTGGCCTTTCTTTCCTTGTTTGGTAGTAATGACGATAACGCCATTTGCGGCACGCGAACCGTAGATGGATGCTGAAGCAGCATCTTTCAGTACTTGAATGGATTCAATGTCGTTTCCGTTCAATTCGTGCATACCGGCTTTGGTAGGAACTCCATCAATGATATAAAGAGGATCGTTGTTGTTCAGCGTACCGATACCGCGAATACGTACGGTAGCCGATCCGCTCGGATTTCCATCCGCTGTAATGTTCATACCGGGCACGCGGCCTTGAAGTGCTTTCACCGGGTTGTTCTCCCCTTGCTTCTGGATTTCGTCTACTTTCACTACGGAAACAGCACCGGTCAGGTCGGCTTTACGTTGAGTGGTATAACCTGTTACAACCACTTCATCTACCATTTGAGTGTCTTCTTCCAATAATACATTAACGATAGCAGCCGATTTTACGGTCACCGGTTTATAACCAATATACGTAATCTTTAAAGTAGAGTTAGCCGGAACCGAAAGGGTGAAATTACCATCTAAATCAGTAATTGTTCCATTAGCAGTAGCTGTAGCTTCAACAACAGAGGCGCCGATGACCGGCTGTCCGTCCGTTTTAGAAGTAACGTTTCCTTTCACCGTAATGCTTTGCCCCCAAAGGACTGACATGAAAGTAAACAGGAAACAAACGCTGCAAAGAAGTTTTTTGTTCTTCATAATACGATGCATTAGTTTGATGTTATTAAATTAAAAGTACGAACTTCATCTATATCGATAATGCAAATCACGGTTGATTTATATCAAACGACTAAAAAAAATGTTTCAAAGGCTATAACATTTGTTGCATAGAACGCTATTTTATAGGGTTTTATACATGTTTTCTTTCGTTATAGGAATTCTTGGACTCATATTCTTTTATAATCGCAGAAAACGCTACCTTTGTATAGTGATATGAGCCCAAAGAAAGAACGACTCTTCATTAAATAATAAACTCTAAAAATAAGATTCATGACTAAGCAACAAGCTTTAAAACTCTTTGAAGAAAGAAGAGTACGTACGGTATGGGATGATGAACAAGAGAAGTGGTATTTTTCGATAGTAGATGTGGTGGCTGTCTTGACAGACAGCAGTAACCCTCAAACTTATTGGCGTGTGTTAAAAAAGAGACTACTAGCGGAAGGAAACGAAACCGTTACAAATTGTAACGGTTTGAAAATGCAGGCAGCGGATGGTAAAATGCGCCTAACCGATGTTGCCGATACCGAACAACTTCTCCGCCTTATCCAATCTATTCCTTCTCCTAAGGCAGAACCTTTCAAACTATGGATGGCTAAGGTAGCCAGCGAACGGCTCAACCAAATACAAGACCCCGAATTATCAATTGATCAGGCCTTAATGGATTATAAACGTATGGGATACTCTGATAGCTGGATTAACCAACGTCTGAAATCAATAGAAATCCGTAAAGACTTGACTGATGAGTGGAAGAAACATGGATTGCAAGAAGGCGTTCAATTCGCTACACTCACAGATATTATTTATCAGACTTGGTCAGATATGACATCTAAAGAGTACAAACAATTTAAAGGATTGAAAAAAGAAAACCTACGGGATAATAT
>ERZ1504287.206-NODE-206-length-16088-cov-5.123183_pt1 | contig 16088 bp, 10 predicted proteins | sample MGYA00571868_ERZ1504287 | MGnify/ENA primary metagenome ERZ1504287 (study PRJEB39906, sample SAMEA3182071) | gut metagenome | biome: human; feature: gut; material: Stool; isolation source: human stools | place: Canada | collected 2011-12-06 ... | reverse complement strand
GAATTAATAATTGAGAAAATCGCTATTGAAGTTCAACGAATCTTCCGCACCAACTAACATGGTATGGATTTCGTTGCTCTTGAAAGTCTTCGGGAATTGCAAAAAAATGACCATGCAAACGAATACTTCATTTTCGTTACTCCTAGTGAAGACAGATGCTTGGAAGAATCGGAGAATGTACATATTATCGAACTAAAATGCCCCACTTACCCACTTTGGAATGTAAACGGATTCTTGATGTTTTACATTTACCTGAAGAGCAACTGGTAGCCGTATATAATGCCTCAATAAATACTACATGGTAAAAAAATATCTATCATGCTATCATTCATTTTAATAATCTTCTCATTATCAATAGAATAATCATGACAGATAGCTTTTAAAGACGTATCTATCATACTTTTATTACAAAAAACGGACATCTATCACACCTATACTGCGTCCATTTTAGTATAGTATTAGGTGAGAATACCCATTTAAAGGCATAAGGATGCACACTTTATAGGATGATAATCTGTATTTGACAGCTTAATAATCTATTGAGAGCGTTAGTTTTTCTATAGTTCACATGTGCAGGCTGTACAGCACACACATGTAAACCGTACAGCCCACACATACAGGATGTATAGCCCACATATGTGGGCTATAAACTTATCGCCATTACAGTTGGATTATTAAGCCACAATAATCGGATTTACATGGCTTCATTGCGACAAAAACAAGCTATCTTACACCTATATGGCCCTTATACTGCTATTTGTCAATGATAGACAACTTGTTTTTACTGGTAAAAGCATGATAGATACATTTTTTAGAAGCCACCTATCATATGTATTATACTGATAGTAAGATGACTATTAAAATGAATGATACTATGATAGATCTTTTTTTCACTTTGTAGTATTAGCTGAATGTTTTTCTGTGTTATTCAACCTCGTAGATTCTAGTGAATTACTCAACCATAATCCGAGCCAGTTACTCTTCCTGCAACAGTCTGATAACGTGGAAGAACTGAACAGAAAACGCCGGCAAAGAGAGAGCACACTCCTGAAATACAGGAAGCTTGGTGCGACTAAGAAGAAGAATGGTTCACCCAAAAGGCCAATCAAGAAAAAGAAGATCAAAAAAAGATAGGTATTTTCATATCTTTTAGTACCTTTGTAGCATAGCTTAGCTGATTCAAAATCAAAGAAAAAAACATGAATGAAAGTGAAGACACAGACAATCCATCGGTAAAAGCACTCATCGTTTTTAGAGAAAACGGGGATACGGACAATCTATTCGTACCCATCTTGTGCGATGCGATCAGGATGGCTGGTATTGACGTTCGATGTTCCACAAAAGATTTCTGGGAATCGGACACGACGTATGACATTATACATTTCCAATGGCCGGAAGAAGCAGTAGGCCGGACGTGCAACGATCCCGACATCATCCGGCTCCTGGAAGAACGAATTCGTTTTTTTCGTTCCGGAGGAGCGCGTTTCGTCTACACAAGGCATAACCTCCTCCCTCATAATGCAAATGAAATCATCAGACAGGCTTACGATATTATCGAATCGCAAAGTGACATTATCGTACACATGGGACGTTTCAGCCGGGACGAATTTCTCGCCAAGCATCCCGATAGCCACAATGCCATTATCCCACACCATATTTACCAGTATACGTACAAAGAAGATATCAGTGTAGAACGTGCGCGCCAGTATCTCAATCTGTCTCAAGAAGCATTCATTGTCACCGCCTTCGGTAAATTCCGCAACCGTGAAGAGATACGCATGGTGCTCGGGGCTTTCCGCACATGGGACGAGGAACGCAAGTTACTATTGGCTCCACGCCTCTACCCTTTTTCGAGACGTAACAACTACGGCAAGAATTTTCTCAAACGATGGATTTCAAGAGCCGGCTACTATCTGCTCATGCCGCTGCTCAACCGGATATATAAACTACAAGGAGGAGCCAGCGACGAGCTGATAGACGAGTGTGATTTGCCTTACTATATGGCAGCCTCAGACGTCATATTCATTCAGCGGAAAGATGTACTAAACTCTGCAAATATTCCTCTCGCTTTTCTCTTTCACAAAATAGCCATAGGGCCTAATGTTGGTAATATCGGTGAATTATTAAAAAGCACAGGCAACCCCACTTTCTCTCCAGACAATAAAACTGATATTGTACGGGCACTGAAAGAAGCCCGACAATTATCTGCTTTTGGAAAGGGAGAAACGAATTACACATACGCTTTGGAAAATATGCGTATAGACAAAGTGGGCAAGCAATATGCCAAACTCTACAAAGAGTTGACAAACAAGTTGTAACACTACCATTAGCAGCTTATCAGATTACAGAAAATATGGAAAATAACAAGATAAAAGTCAGCGTTGTCATTCCCGTTTACAACACCGAAAAATACGTTCGGGAAGCAATAGAAAGTATCATACACCAAAGTCTGAAAGAACTGGAAATAATCATTATCAATGATGGGTCGACAGATGGAAGTCCTGAAATTTTAAAAGAAATAAGTAACACAGACCATCGCATACAAGTTTATACACAAACCAATCAGGGACAATCAACAGCACGCAACTTTGGCATTAGCCATGCTCGCGGCAAATACATTTATTTCATGGACAGCGACGATCTTCTGGAAGAAGATGCCCTGGCAGCCTGTTACCTAAAATGCGAGGCAATGCAACTTGATTTTGTATTTTTCGACGCACAAAGCTTTTATGAAAATAATATTAAAAATGCCCCCTCTTTAAATTATAGACGCACCGGCAAATTGGAGGAAAAAGTTTATAATGGCAGTGAAGCTCTCAAATTGCAATTACAAAACAAAGAATACACACCTTCACCCTGCTTGAACCTAATCCGTAAAGGATTTTTAGAAAAAATCTATTTGCAATTTTATCCCGGCATTGTGCATGAAGATCAATTATTCACCACCTTATTATACCTACAAGCCACAAGAACAGCCTGCATTAAGCGGACATTCTTTCAACGGCGTATGAGACAAAATTCAATTATGACTTGCCAATTCGCCTACCGAAACATTGAAGGATATCTTGTCGTAACACAGGAGATGCTCAAATTCAAAAAACAGACTGCAAAAAATGAAGAAAAGGAAATTATTGACCTATATTTATCGCAGATGCTCAATGCTGTCATGTGGCAAGCACATTCACTCCGATTACCGGAGCGAATCAAACTTGCGTGGTTGTGTATACACAAGTATAAGAAATACGTATCAGCAAGAACAATAGGGGCACTACTTTTCAAATCCCTACTCGTTAATCATTAAAACAAGAACAAACAGCAATGACAAACAATATCAAAAAACAACTCTTTTCAGGAGTATTCTACACTGCGCTAGCCAAATACAGCGGCGTCCTCATCTCTCTTGTTGTGGCAGGAATACTGGCCCGCCTGCTATCGCCGGATGACTTCGGAATCGTAGCCGTCGCCACTGTCATCATCGCCTTCTTCAACCTTCTTACCGACATGGGAGTGTCTCCCGCCATCATACAGCACAAATCGCTCACCAAAGATGATTTGTCGGACATTTTCTCATTCACTATATGGACGGGCATCGGAATCAGCGTCTTATTTTTCGCTTCTTCGTGGATCATTGCCGGTTATTACCAGAGCGATACCCTGCGAACTTTATGCCAACTGCTGTCCGTCAACCTCTTTTTTGCCTCTGCCACCATCGTACCGGGAGCACTATTTTACCGGAACAAAGAATTTAAATTCATAGCCATCCGCAGCTTCGTTATCCAGATTTCCGCAGGAGCCGCCGCCGTGACTGCCGCCCTTTGCGGAGCAGGATTGTACGCATTGATTATCAATCCTATTGCATCCAGCGTATTAATATTCGTTATCTCTTTTCAGCGATACCCCCAACGGCTGCGTTTCACCCTCGGACTAACGGTGCTTCGGAAAATATTTTCCTATTCCGCCTATCAATTCCTGTTCAACGTCATCAACTATTTCAGCCGGAATCTGGATAAACTACTGATTGGCAAATACATGAGTATGTCCGATTTGGGATATTACGAAAAATCATACCGTCTGATGATGCTACCTTTGCAAAATATCACACAGGTCATCACTCCGGTTATGCACCCCATCTTCAGTGATTTCCAGAATGATAAAGGAAAACTGTTAAGCTCTTACGAACGCATTGTCCGTTTTCTGGCCTTCATCGGCCTGCCGCTTAGCGTATTGCTTTTCTTCACGGCAGAAGAAGTGACAATCATTATTTTCGGTCATCAATGGATGCCGTCCGTACCCGTGTTCCGGATCCTGTCGCTCTCCGTAGGAATTCAGATCATACTTTCCTCGTCCGGTTCCATCTTTCAGGCGGCAGGCGATACACGGAGCTTATTTGTATGCGGAGTGTTCTCGTCTGTGCTCAACGTGACAGGCATACTGCTCGGAATCTTCTATTTCGGAACGCTGACAGCAGTGGCTAGTTGCATTGTGGTGACGTTCACCATCAACTTTATACAGTGTTACTGGCAAATGTACCGGATAACCTTCCGTCGAAGTGCGTGGCCATTCATTCGTCAGCTTATTTCTCCGTTCATCATTAGCATTTTGATAGCATTAGCCCTCATTCCCATGCAGTATGCACTGGAAGGGATGAATATTTTTGTGACAATTATAGCCAAAAGTATCGTTAGTTTTATTATCTTTGGCATTTATATACAAATGACGCATGAGTATGACATTATCGGCAAAGTGCGGTCGTTAAGAATAAAAAATCTATAGCTATGAATATACGAAACATTATCATAACGCTACGTTATAAAATAAGATATGGCAGCACTGTGGAATGGTACAATTTCTGGTACATCGTCTTGCGAAAAAAGGGAAAAATCATGCCGCAAGTAGCTTCCATTGACGAAACGATACGCAAAATTATCGACGACCGTTGTTCTGTCAGCCGATTTGGCGATGGCGAAGTGTTGCTCACCAGTCCGGAAAAGGAAATCCGCTTCCAGAAAGGTGATCCGCTACTAGCCAAGAGACTGACCGAAGTGCTACAAAGCCACGAGGAAGGACATATTGTCTGTATCTCCGACGCATTTCGCGATTTGTATCGCTACAATCGCAAAAGCCGCCGCTTTTGGAGAACTCATTTTTATCTGTACGGTTCGTGGTGGGACCGTCTGCTGGTAGCGGGACGAAAATATTATAATACATTCGTCACGCGTCCTTATATGGATTTTGCCCGCAAAGAAGATTCCGCCCGATGGTTTCGCGACATGAAAGGTATTTGGGAGAACCGGGACATCGTCTTCATCGAAGGAGAGAAAAGCCGGCTCGGAGTGGGCAATGATCTTTTCGACAATGCCCGGAGCATCCGACGTATTCTTTGCCCGCCCAAAGACGCATTCGAACGCATGGAAGACATCAAGCGTGAGGCCTGCAAAGTGGAAAAAGGAGCATTGTTTCTCATCGCCCTCGGTCCCACGGCCACAGTATTAGCATACGATTTGTTTAAAGCTGGTTATCAGGCCATTGATGTCGGTCATGTAGACGTTGAGTATGAATGGTGGCGAATGGGAGCCCATAAAAAAGTGAAACTGGAACGAAAATATGTAAACGAAACCGCTATAGGCAGCGAAGTGGCTGATGCCGGAGAAGAATACCGGAAACAAATCATCGCCCAAATCGTTTGAAAAAGAAAAAACAGTTTGAGAAAAAGAAAACAGAATAAACAATCATTGAATACAGAAAAAAAACGAATGAAAGCCCTTTTCCTTATATTTCACGGCTTCAATGAGGCCAACGGAATCAGTAAGAAAATACGTTATCAGGTAAAAGCTCTCAAAGAATGTGGAGTGGATGTTCGCTTGTGTCACTACGACGTTACCCCTTATGGTGAACGGCGTTGGATGGTGAATGACGAAGTGATTGCTGATTTTGGCACAGGCTTTGCCGCAAAGGTATGGAGACGTGTCTATTACTCGCCTATTATTGACTATGCCCGCCGTGAAGGAATCGACTTTGTATACATGCGCTCTTTTCACAACGCCAGTCCTTTCACCCTTCGACTGGTGAAGTTATTGAAACGTACAGGCGCAAAAGTAGTGATGGAAATACCCACATATCCTTACGATCAGGAGTATATCACCCGTTCTTCAAAATTTCACCTTGCCATCGACCGTTGTTTCCGCAAGAAACTCGCAAAAAGTCTGGATAATATCATCACCTTCTCCAATGCGAAAAATATCTTTGGCGGACACACCATACGCATCTCAAATGGTATTGATTTTGAAGAGATTCCAATGAGGAAACATCAAAATGACACCACAAAAGAGCTACACCTGATCGGAGTGGCGGAAGTGCACTACTGGCACGGGTTCGACCGTCTCGTACGAGGATTGGCGGACTATTACCGTAACAATCCGGAATATAAAGTCTACTTTCATATTGTAGGTCCACTATCCGGCGAACGGGAACGGGCAGAGATTCTACCTGTCATCCGTGATAATCATCTGGAACCTTATGTTCTTCTGCACGGCCCTTTACACGGCGACGAACTGGATGCCATGTTCGAAAAAGCCGACTTCGCCATCGGTAGTCTGGGACGACATCGTAGCGGAATTACCTCCATTAAAACACTTAAGAATCGAGAATATGCCGCACGAGGGTTTGCCTTCACTTACTCGGAAACAGATGAGGACTTCGATTCTACTCCCTATGTATGGAAAGTACAGCCCGATGAATCTCCGATTGATATTCAAGAATTGATTAAGTTCCGGAATACCTTAAAAATGACACCTGCAGAGATACGCGAATCAGTTCGCCCTCTGTCATGGAAAACTCAAATGCAGAAAGTCATTGACGAGGCAGGAGTCTCCATCTAAATTTTGTATAGGCGTCCCGATTACGAAATATATACCATTATAGCAAAAAAACAAACTAAAAAAACGCTCAATCATGAAAATTGCATATTACTTGCCTTCACTTTATGCACCCGGTGGCTTAGAACGGATCGTCACATTCAAAGCAAACTATCTGGCCGAACATTGTGAAGGTTATGAAGTGTATATCATCACGTCGGAACAACGGGACAGACAAATTCATTTTGCTCTTTCGCCCAAAGTGAAGCATATAGACCTCGGCATATCATTTGATTGGCCGTTCAACCAATCGCCGATCAGCAAATTACTGAAGTACCCCTTCCGTTTTTATAAATTCCGCAAACGTTTCACACGTCTGCTGATGGATATACGGCCGGACATCACACTCTCAACCATACGACGGGAAATGAAGTTTATCCACTCCATCGCCGACGGGAGCAAAAAGGTCGGCGAATTCCATGTAACGCGCCACTCCTACGGTACAAGTAAAGGAGGGTACTTCGGGGGTATCCTACAAAAGAAATGGGAAAAAGAGTTGCTGAAAAATTTAAAGCAATTGGATAAGTTTGTCGTCCTCACGCATGAAGAGACTGCTTTTTGGCCCGAACTAAATAATATCTGTGTAATCCCCAACCCTATCATTACACAAACAGAGCGTTTCTCAACATGCAGCGCACATCAAGTCATTGCTGCAGGAAGATACGTTCCACAAAAAGGATTCGATTTATTGATAGAAGCTTGGAGCATCATCTCTAAAAAATATCCGACATGGACATTGCGCATTTATGGAGATGGAGTGTTAAGAGACTCTTTCCAACAAAGAATTGACGAACTAGCGATGACGGATTCATGCATACTGGAACACACTGTGTCTAATATCGTAGATAAATATTGCGAAAGTTCGATTTTTGTTCTTTCATCCCGCTTTGAGGGATTCGGAATGGTTATTACCGAAGCAATGGCGTGTGGTGTACCACCTGTTTCTTTCGACTGTCCTTGCGGACCGAAAGACATTATTGATGACGGAAAAGACGGTCTGCTGGCGAAAAATGGGAATATAGAAGACTTGGTAAAAAAGATTAGTTACCTGATAGAAAATGAAGATATACGCATAAACATGGGTCGGCAGGCACTCGTCAGCGCCCAACGCTTCCAGATTGAACGGATTATTAAACAATGGATAAAGATGTTTGAAGAGTTAGTTCCCACAAAAAAAAGTAATTTATGAAATGGTATTCTAAATATATACAAGTCTACGAGAAACCTTTTGTTTCAGCGCCACAGCAAGTAACCGATTTCGTTAGAAATAAACTGCAGAAATTGCCTGAAAATAGATAACCTCTGGCGTCCGTCATTCTCATTTGCCATAACGAAGAGACTCGTTTATTAAGCTGTCTATGGTCACTTTGTGAGAATCAATATGACTTCCCTATCGAAATATTGGCCATAAATAATAACTCTTCAGACCATACGGAGGATTTATTGAAACAACTAGGAGTTACCTACTTCAACGAACTGCAAAAAGGACCTGGGCATGCCCGCCAGTGTGGACTGAATCAGGCTAAAGGAGCTTACCATATTTGCATTGACGCTGATACCATATATCCTCCTCATTATATCGAAACACATGTCAGAGAACTGATGAAAAAAGGAGTAGTCGGCACATTCAGCCTGTGGAGTTTTATTCCTGATGAAACACATTCTAAATTCGGGTTATGGCTTTATGAAACATTGAGAGATCTTTATCTGACTATTCAAGCCGTGCAACGTCCGGAACTCTGTGTTCGTGGCATGACATTCGGATTCAACACCGAGTTAGGTAGAAAATTCGGATTCCGAAAAGACATTATTCGGGGAGAGGACGGCTCATTGGCTTTATCTATGAAGCCCTACGGCAAACTTATTTTCATTCATTCCAAAAAAGCCAGAGTGATGACGGGATATGGAACGTTGAATAACGATGGAAGTCTCTTCAGCAGTTTCAAAGTGCGTGTTGTAAAAGGGGTGAAAGGCATTGGAGGTATATTCAGCAAGAAAAAGGAATATAAGGATGAGGAGAGTAATCTCGTAAAAAAGAAATAAAAATATGCGAATCACAAGAACCATTAATAGTATTATAGTTTTATTCTTGTACATCACAACCATCAGTTGTATAAAGAATAAAAACCTTTATGATGATAGTCTTGCGGAAAAAAAAGTGATTAGTAACCCGGAATTTCTTTATCCATATATAAATGAACCAATCAGCCATACAGCAGAAATCACGATTCATATAAAAGAGGGAGTACGGCGGCTCACTCTGTCGGATGCTGTAATCCCACCACTAAAATATAATAAATCATGGTTATTTATGCTCACCCAGGATGACTGTAGGCATGCAGCCTTTTGCTACACTTGGGCAGCTATTAATGGAAAACCATTGTCAAAAAAATCATTCTACGATCTACCGCATCTACAAACAAACGACCTACCCTCCGATTGCTATTATCTTGGAAAAACTCTGGGAAGTACAGATGGAGCAGAAAATGAAGTACGGTTCTCATTCGCAACAACTCTTGCGCCTGAAGAAAAATGGATGGACAATGTCACAACCATAAATAAAAAAGACAATGGCTTTCATGAACAAAACGGACTAGTATGGGGAAACGTCAAAGAAATGCTAAACTTTGGTATAGGCATTGCCTTCCACGACGTAATGGCAACGGATATAAATAATCCAAACGATATCCTGGCACATTATGAAATAGCACAGAATATCATTCTTAATCGCCTGGGACGAGGATGTAAAATGCTAGCAGAGCCAAACGGAAATAAAAATTATGTGGAAGCAGCTCACAACTACCCTGTTATCAAAACGTTTACACTGCAAACTGGAGGCGAAAGAATACACCCGTTTGAGGAAATGTTAAATTTAGAACATAAGTTAATGGAGAGAATTTTTTTCAATGACCATGATGAGATAAAAGAAAAAATTGTAAACGAATTGTCGTACCCTTGCGAGCAGCGTGAGATAATATATGCCGGTGTACATGGAACAGATACTAGTTGGGCGGAATTTCTGTTATGGCTCAACGATACCTACGGACAAGATGGGGATGATTCTATGTGGATGCCCAATCAAGAGGAATATTATGAATATAATTACTATCAGGTACATGGTACAACGGAAGTGAACTATGAGAATGAGCACACTATCAAACTGACAGTTCATTTACCCGGGCAAGAGTATTTCTATTATCCCTCTGTAACAGTCAATCTATCCGGTATCAAGAAAGAAGATATCAAACAAATATCATCCAATGATGAAGTTACTGGTTTATCCTTTGCAAACTATGAAAACGGTATCATGTTAAATATAGACTGCCGGAAATACCTGGCAGAACACGCCGAGAATTTCGTGAAACGGTATGAAACGAATCCGACAAGTGTTTCTGCCAAAGCGGATGCACTCTATTTTGTAAATATGCTAAAAGACTCGGATAAAAAGACGGAGTTGAAGAAACGAGTTGAATAAATTCAAATACGAGGCTAAAAAGAGATGAATGTAAATTATACAAGAAAAATAAACATATACAGCTATGAACGAAACCATTACCCTCTGCCTTGAAATTATTTTCTGGCTTGCCCTATTCATTGTGTTCTACACCTATCTGGGCTACGGAATTGTGCTTTACGTTCTCGTCAAGTTGAAAGAACTTTTCGTGAAACCTGTGAAGCGTTCGTTGCCGGCATCGGACGCTGGTTTGCCGGAAGTGACTCTCTTCATTACAGCATTCAACGAAGAAGATGTTGTAGACGAAAAGATGGAGAACAGTCTTGAACTGGACTACCCTGCGGACAAACTGCATATCGTATGGGTGACAGACGGAAGCGACGACAGTACAAACGAACGACTGCAAACCCGTTGGCAGGGAAAAGCGACCGTACACTTCCAACCCCTACGACAGGGTAAGACAGCCGCAATGACACGTGGAATGACGCTGGTGGACACTCCGCTCGTCGTCTTTACGGATGCCAACACCATGGTAAACCGGGAGGCAATACGGGAAATCGTACTTGCTTTCCAAGACCCGAAAGTGGGCTGCGTGGCCGGCGAAAAACGGATCGCCGTGCAGACCAAAGACGGAGCCGCTGCCGGTGGGGAAGGTATTTACTGGAAATACGAATCAACACTGAAAGCACTTGACGCCCGCCTCTACTCTGCTGTAGGAGCAGCAGGCGAACTATTTGCCGTGCGTCGTGAACTATTCGAAGCAATGGAACCGGATACGTTGCTCGATGATTTTATTCTTTCGCTCCGGATCACCATGAAAGGTTATACCATTGCTTATTGCACCAATGCTTACGCCATCGAAAGCGGTTCGGCAGATATGCGCGAAGAAGAAAAGCGGAAAGTGCGCATCGCTGCCGGAGGATTGCAGTCCATCTGGCGACTTCGTCCGTTACTGAATCCTTTCCGCTACGGGATACTTAGCTTTCAATATACATCTCACCGGGTATTGCGATGGTCTATTACTCCGTTCCTGTTGTTTGCTCTCTTCCCGCTGAATATTGCAATTCTGCTGTTGGGCGGTTACGCGACATTCTACGGAGTACTGCTTGCCATGCAGGTTCTTTTTTACGGATTGGGATATTGGGGATATTATCTATCCACCAAACAGATAAAAAACAAGTTGCTTTTTATTCCCTACTATTTCCTATTTATGAATGTCAATGTGCTGAAAGGCATCCGTTATCTGAAAAAGAAAAAAGGAAGCGGAGCCTGGGAAAAGGCGAAGCGCGCCGAAAAGTAAAAACAAATGCCGGAATCTTTTGTTATCCTTATAGGAGACATAAGTCTCTATTATCTAATAAAAAACAGACATGGACAGAATATTACATGATGCGAATAACGCACAAAGAATATTGAAACTGACAGCAGACACGATGCTATTAGTTGACAGGCACGGCGTCTGCGTAGACATTGAGCCACATTGTGATCTATGGTTTCTGCAAGAGGATATACTTTTAGGAAAAAATATATTTGAGCTTTTACCAGAATATACGAGAGAGAGGGTGATGCCCATCTTTCAGATTGTACTCGAAGAACAAAGAAGCATCAGCAAGAATTTCAAGTTGGTGCTGAAAGGCGAAACTTTTTACTTCAAATGCCTCATGTTCCCTTATGACGGTATGGTGCTTTGCCAATATCGCGACATCACGCAAAGAAGCAACGTAAAAAGACAGTTGGAACAGGCAAATCTCACCCTGCGGGCTATTCAAAAGGTAGCCCAGATAGGACAATGGACGTACAATACGAAACAGAATATTTTTCATTATCTTGGATATACCGGTGTTTTGTGCGAGGAAAATGTGCAAAACCTTGCCATTGAGAAATATGTGGAACTGATTGTAGAAGAAGACCGTCAGAGTTTTATGGAATGGTGTCACGTGAACGAGAAAGAACTCAACATGGAAAGCATCAGCTACCGTGTCCGCCTGAACGGAGAAATCTTCTATATGCGTATACAGACTTATCTGCGTGAACAGCGCTCCGACGGTAGTTTCAACATCGAAGGCTATATCCAGAACATCACGGACATACAGCATCGCAGAAATGACATCAATACACTGACTCATGCCATCAACAACGCCAAAGAAAGTATCTTTGCCGCCAAGCCCGATGGCACGATTATCTTCGCCAACCGTCGTTTCCTATACAATCATGGTATTTCAGAAAACGAAGACATCAGTCAATTAAAGATTTACAATGTCGCCGCAGATATGCCTACACAAGAGGCTTGGAACGAACGTTGCAAAGATGTCATACACGGTGGCAGCAGTAACTTTGTGGCTCATCACCCATCTAAAATCAATAAAGGAATATTGGCTTATGAAGGTACGATGTACAACGTGACCAATGATTCCGGAGAAGAAAGTTACTGGTCGTTTGCCCATGATATTTCCGAGAGGATTCGGTACGAAGCCCAAATCAAACGGCTCAACCAAATCATGGATACAACCATCAACAATCTCCCTGCCGGGATTGTAGTGAAGGAAATCAACAATGACTTCCGATACATTTACCGGAATCGGGAGGCCTACAACCGCGATCTTTATAAGAACGACCCTGTCGGCAAGAATGACTTCGATTTCTACCCGCCTATCGTAGCCGAAAAGAAGAGACAAGAAGATATCCAGGTGGCCACCACCGGAAAAGGTCTGCACTGGACTGCTGAAGGAAAGGACAGAAACGGAAACATGATTATCCTCGACAAACGGAAAATCCGGGTGGACGGTGACGAATTATCTTCGCCTATCATCGTCAGCATCGAATGGGACATCACGGAGCTCGAAATGATAAAACGGGAACTTCAATCGTCGAAAGAGAAAGCGGAAATGTCTGATAGCCTGAAGTCGGCCTTCCTCGCCAATATGAGTCATGAAATACGTACGCCGCTGAATGCTATCGTAGGTTTCTCGCATCTCATTGCCGAAAGCGACGATGCGGAAGAACGGAAGACGTATTATAACATCGTAAACGCGAACAACGAACGTCTCCTGCAACTTATCAACGAGATTCTCGACCTCTCGAAGATTGAATCGGGAACCATCGAGTTTTCCTTCGGACCGGCTAGTCTCCATAATCTCTGCCGGGAAGTGCACGATGCTCATATATTCCGTACTCCGCAAGGAGTAAGCCTTGTCTATGAATCCTCGGACGAAAGTCTGATGATTGAAACGGACAAGAACCGGGTATTCCAGGTGATTTCAAATCTGATTGGAAATGCTGTCAAGTTTACGAAGGAAGGAAGTATCAGTTATGGTTACAAACTGGTGGACAATCAGATTGTATTCCACGTAACGGATACCGGAACAGGAATTGAACCGGAGAAAGTGGGGCGTGTGTTCGAGCGTTTTGCAAAGCTGAACAATCATGCGCAGGGCACAGGATTGGGGTTATCTATCTGTAAGTCTATTGTTGAACGGCTCGGTGGAAAGATTTCCGTCAACTCCGAATTTGGCAAGGGGACGACGTTTACATTTACTTTACCATACACGATTGCAAATCCTGCAAATGTGGATTCTTCAAAGAAAGAGAATGGTGAAGGGAACATTGCTGGAATAGCATCTGCCGGGAAAACTGCAGATTCGAGTGTTGACAGTTCTGCAAATACACGGCACGCCTGTATTTTGGTTGCCGAAGATACGGACAGTAACTTCGACTTATTGGAGGCTATTCTAGGTAAAGACCATCAGCTTATACGTGCGCATGACGGAATGGAAGCTGTCACGATGTTCGATGAGGTGAAACCGGATCTTATCTTGATGGATATCAAAATGCCGAATCTGGACGGACTGGAAGCTACAAAAATCATCCGTGAACTGTCTGCCACTGTTCCTATTATTGCTCAAAGTGCCTTTGCATACGAACAGGACAGGAAAGCGGCTGAAGAAGCGGGGTGCAATGATTTTATAGCTAAACCAATAGCGGATGATAAGTTGAAAGCAATGATTCACAAATGGTTGCTTCCTTCGTAGAGAGCTTAATCCCTCATGATATAACCAGCAAATAATTTAGATTAAATGAAAGCCTTTTACAGACTGTTTTATTACATATCCATCGTGCTGACCAGTATTTTGGCAGGAGTTACCATTGCGGGTGCTTTCGTAGGCAATGCCGCACCGGATAGTTTCAAATTTATGCCTTTCATCGGTTTGATACTGCCGATACTTTTATTGGCTAATCTTGCTTCTGCTATCTACTGGACGATTCGTTGGCGGTGCTGGGTTTTCATCCCTCTGATTGCTATATTCAGCAATTGGGGGTATATAAGCTGTGTATTACAATCGCCTTTTTTCAGTCCGGCTTCGTCACCGATGGTTAAAATGAATGTATATACTCCGGGAGTGTTGACGGTTGCTACTTACAACGTCGATGCCTTTAACCACGAGCATACCGGCTACTCATGCAAGGAGATTGCTTCTTACATGAGAAATCTGCAAGCAGATATTCTCTGTTTTCAAGAATTTGGCATTAACGATGAGTTTGGCATCGATAGTATATACGCAGCTCTTTCTAATTGGCCGTATCATTATATTCCTTCTTCGCCCGAAGGGAAGAATCTGTTGCAACTGGCTGTTTTCAGCCGTTATCCTATCAAGGAGGAGCATCTTATCATCTATCCTGATTCGAAAAATTGCAGTCTTGCATGTGATATTGAAATCAATGGTCGCACCATCCGCCTGTTCAACAATCATCTCCAAACAACGGAAGTAAGCCAGAACAAGCGCAAACTGGAAAAGGGACTTCGTACGGATGATTCCCAAAGAGTGGAACATGCTGCCCTGGGACTTATCGACGGCTTACATGAGAATTTCCGGAAACGGGCCGTACAAGCTGATCTTCTCAAGCAACTGATAGCCGCCTCCCCCTATCCTACTCTAGTCTGCGGTGACTTTAACTCTCTGCCGTCTTCGTATGTTTATCATACTATAAAAGGTGATAAGTTGCAGGATGGTTTTCAGAGGAGCGGGCATGGGTATATGTATACTTTCAAGTACTTCAAGCATCTGTTGAGAATCGACTATATTCTCCATTCACCGGAACTGAATAGCACGGATTACTTCTCGCCGGATCTTAATTATAGCGATCATAATCCGGTGGTGATGAGGATGAAATAAAAAAGATGCTCCGTTTATTGAACGAAGCATCTTTTTATATAAATATTCTAGAATGTAAACTTAACGCCTAACTGCATCTGCCATGCACTACCTGTAGAAGCAGTATAATCCCATTTAGAATTTTTCTGGAACACCTCGCGAGAAGATGCATTCATCTGATAAGTAAGAGGTTCTCCTACCTTACTTGCTGTTTTTAACAACCTTACATTATCATAACTCTGCAAACCGCAAGAGCGATAAGCCCCCCACTTCGAATTTAATAAGTTACCAATATTCAACATATCAAGACTTACTTGAATACCGTACTTACGGCTACCAATCTTAGCATAAAAATCCTGTGCTATCTTCATGTCAAAACGGTGAATCCACGGTTCTAAAGAAGAAGCACGTTCTACATACTGCCCCTTGTGATCATTCAAATAAGAGTCATTATTTACATAGTTCCAAAAATCTTCTTGTTGGTCTACCGCCGAATAAGTCACATTATTTTGTTTATCTTTAGTATCCACAAATGTCATTTCCTCCTTAGAAGCACCCACATACATCGAA
>ERZ1504287.50-NODE-50-length-37596-cov-6.569111_pt1 | contig 37596 bp, 30 predicted proteins | sample MGYA00571868_ERZ1504287 | MGnify/ENA primary metagenome ERZ1504287 (study PRJEB39906, sample SAMEA3182071) | gut metagenome | biome: human; feature: gut; material: Stool; isolation source: human stools | place: Canada | collected 2011-12-06 ... | reverse complement strand
TAACTTTGCAGCGTTTGATAATAAATAAGATAGGAATGGATTTTAAGTACGACGTAATTGTAATTGGTGCCGGACATGCTGGTTGTGAAGCAGCGGCAGCCGCAGCTAATTTAGGTTCCAAGACTTGTCTCATCACTATGGACATGAACAAGATTGGGCAGATGAGTTGCAACCCGGCTGTAGGAGGAATCGCCAAAGGACAAATTGTACGTGAAATAGATGCACTGGGCGGACAAATGGGATTGGTGACAGATGAAACAGCCATTCAGTTCCGAATTCTAAACCGTTCGAAAGGCCCTGCCATGTGGAGTCCCCGCGCCCAATGCGACCGGGCTAAGTTCATTTGGTCCTGGCGGGAGAAACTGGAAAATACACCCAACCTTCATATCTGGCAAGATACGGTATGCGAACTGCTCGTTGAAAACGGTGAGGTTACCGGATTGGTCACTGCGTGGGGTGTCACTTTCAAAGCGAAATGCGTTGTGCTCACCGCAGGAACTTTCCTCAACGGACTGATGCACGTAGGTCGCCATCAATTACCGGGAGGAAGAATGGCCGAACCGGCTTCTTATCAATTGACCGAATCCATCGCCCGTCACGGCATCACCTATGGAAGAATGAAAACCGGTACTCCGGTACGAATCGATGCACGCAGCGTTCATTTTGACCAAATGGAAACACAAGCCGGCGAATGTGACTTCCACAAGTTCTCTTTCATGAATACCAGCACGCACCACTTAAAGCAACTTCAATGCTGGACATGCTACACTAATGAAGAAGTACATCGGATTTTGCGCGAAGGTTTGCCCGATTCTCCCCTATTCAACGGACAGATACAAAGTATCGGACCACGCTATTGCCCGAGCATCGAAACCAAGATTGTTACTTTCCCCGATAAAGACCAGCACCAATTATTCCTGGAACCGGAAGGCGAAACAACACAAGAGCTATATCTTAACGGATTCTCTTCTTCACTTCCGATGGAAATACAAATTGCGGCACTGAAACAAATCCCGGCTTTCAAAGATCTGGTCATCTATCGTCCGGGATATGCTATCGAATATGATTACTTCGATCCGACCCAATTAAAACATACGTTGGAATCGAAGATTATCAAAAATCTGTTCTTTGCCGGACAAGTGAACGGCACTACCGGATACGAGGAAGCAGGAGGACAAGGATTGGTAGCCGGCATCAATGCGCATATCAACTGCCACGGCGGAGAAGCATTTACTCTAGCCCGCGACGAAGCATATATTGGCGTATTAATCGACGATTTGGTTACCAAAGGTGTGGATGAACCCTACCGTATGTTTACCTCCCGTGCAGAATATCGCATTTTGCTTCGCATGGACGATGCGGATATGCGCCTGACAGAAAAAGCATTTAAGCTTGGATTGGCAAAGAAAGACCGCTATCAATTGGTAAGAAGCAAGAAGGAAGCTGTGGAACAAATCGTCTCTTTCGCACGCAACTATTCGATGAAACCGGCATTAATTAATGATGCTCTCGAAAAGATAGGAACAACTCCCCTGCGTCAAGGGTGCAAGTTGATAGAAATTCTAAACCGTCCGCAGGTGACAATTGAGAATATAATAGAACATGTTCCGGCGTTTCAACGGGAACTGGAGAAAGCGACAAGTTCGGATCAAGATCGAAAAGAAGAGATTCTCGAAGCGGCTGAAATTTTAATCAAGTATCAAGGATACATTGACAGAGAACGAATGATTGCTGAAAAGCTGGCACGCTTGGAGAGCATAAAGATCAAAGGAAAATTTGATTATTCCACCATTCAGTCCCTATCCACCGAAGCTCGGCAAAAGTTGGCAAAGATAGATCCGGAGACGATTGCGCAGGCGAGCAGAATTCCGGGAGTCTCTCCAAGTGACATCAACGTACTGCTCGTGCTTTCGGGACGATAGGCGGCAACGTTTCACGTGAAACAAATCATTTAAAGAAACGATATAATTCAATGATTATGAGCAAAGAAACACTAATCAAAAGTATTCGGGAAGTACCCGATTTCCCGATCCCCGGAATCCTGTTCTACGATGTCACCACCCTATTCAAAGATCCATGGTGCCTGCAAGAATTATCAAACATTATGTTTGATATGTATAAGGATAAAGGGATCACCAAAGTAGTAGGAATAGAATCAAGGGGCTTCATCATGGGACCGATTTTAGCCACCCGCCTGAACGCCGGTTTCATTCCTATCCGCAAGCCCGGCAAGCTCCCTGCAGAAACAATTGAAGAAAGCTACGACAAGGAATACGGAAAGGACACCGTGCAAATTCACAAAGACGCACTGGATGAGAATGATGTAGTTCTATTACACGACGACTTGCTGGCAACAGGAGGCACGATGAAAGCGGCTTGTGAATTGGTGAAAAGATTAAAACCTAAAAAGGTATATGTAAACTTCATCATTGAGTTGAAAGAACTGAATGGAAAATCAGTATTCGGAGACGACGTAGAAGTAGAATCGGTATTGACTTTATAAAGGATTTGCATCTATTTGCAGAGAATGTGTCAAAAGTAAGCAGCTAGCGATCTCTCATACCTAACGATTATGAATGTAGAACCGGAAAGCAAAACCAATGAATATCTGAAAGGGATTGTAGCCAACCTTCCCGAGAAACCGGGTATTTACCAATACCTGAATACGGAAGGAACGATTATATACGTTGGAAAGGCAAAAAATCTAAAGAAAAGAGTCTATTCTTATTTCAGCAAAGAGCATGAGCCGGGAAAGACGCGAATACTGGTCAGCAAAATCGCTGATATTCGCTATATCGTAGTCAACACAGAAGAAGATGCGTTATTGCTGGAGAATAATCTGATAAAGAAATATAAGCCGCGCTACAACGTTCTGTTAAAGGACGACAAGACCTACCCTTCTATTTGCGTGCAGAATGAATACTTTCCGAGAGTCTTCAAAACAAGAAAGGTTATCAGGAACGGCTCCTCTTATTATGGCCCGTACAGTCACATTCCATCAATGTATGCGGTATTGGACCTGATAAAGCATTTATATCCCTTGCGCACATGCAATTTAAACCTAAGTCCGGAAAACATACGGGCGGGCAAATTTAATGTATGTCTGGAATATCATATAAAAAACTGCGCCGGGCCATGCATCGGATTGCAATCACAGGAAGAATATCTCAAAAACATAGATGAAATCAAGGAAATCCTGAAAGGGAATACACAAGATATCAGCCGTATGTTGCTGGAAAGGATGCAGACGCTGGCCGGCGAAATGAAGTTTGAAGAGGCACAGAAGGTTAAAGAGAAGTATCTTTTGATTGAGAGTTATCGTTCGAAATCGGAAGTAGTAAGCTCCGTATTGCACAATATCGACGTATTCTCAATCGAAGAAGACGAGTCGAACTCTGCTTTCATCAATTATCTGCACATTACAAATGGTGCCATCAATCAGGCTTTCACGTTCGAATACAAAAAGAAGCTGAACGAATCAAAAGAGGAGCTTTTAAGGCTTGGTATTATCGAAATGCGGGAACGCTACAAAAGCCAATCCAGAGAGATTATAGTGCCTTTTGAACTCGATTTGGAGTTAAACAATGTCGTATTTACCGTTCCACAGCGGGGAGATAAGAAGAAATTGCTGGATCTTTCGGTTCTAAACGTGAAACAGTACAAGGCCGATCGCCTAAAACAGGCGGAAAAATTGAATCCGGAGCAAAGAAGCATGCGTTTAATGAAAGAAATTCAGCAAGAATTGCATTTGGAAAGGCCGCCGCTGCAAATCGAGTGTTTTGATAACTCAAACATACAGGGTTCTGATGCCGTGGCAGCTTGTGTTGTATTTAAGAAGGCCAAGCCATCAAAGAAAGATTACCGGAAATACAATATAAAGACGGTTGTAGGACCTGATGACTATGCTTCCATGAAAGAGGTCGTCAGAAGGCGTTATCAACGCGCTATCGAAGAGAATTCTCCTCTACCCGACCTGATTATCACTGATGGTGGAAAAGGTCAAATGGAGGTCGTCAGAGAAGTCGTTGAAGACGAACTGAATCTGGCTATTCCTATTGCCGGACTGGCAAAGGACAACCGCCACCGCACATCGGAACTTCTTTTTGGATTTCCTCCGCAGACGATTGGTATCAAACAGCAAAGCCCATTATTCCGTCTGCTGACACAGATTCAGGATGAAGTACACCGTTTTGCTATTAGTTTCCATCGTGATAAACGCAGCAAAAGACAAGTTGCGTCCGCACTGGATAATATCAAAGGTATCGGAGAAAAGACAAAAACAGCACTGTTGAAAGAGTTTAAGAGCGTAAAACGAATAAAAGAAGCCTCTTTTGAGGAGATTGCCGTTATCATCGGAGAAGCGAAAGCCAAGACCGTAAAAGAGGGATTAAGCAATGAATCATCAAAAAATGAATAAGAAGCCGGCGGAGTGGAGCCAGTTATCTTCCTATCATTTTTAGGCCTAAATAATAAGCCATTAAAGCTTTCGGCAAAACCTTATAATATTTTCCTGTCAACACACCGTTTTCTCTTTCGAATTTTGTAAATTTGCCTTTCCTAACCACGAAATAGAATAAATAACAATGCGAATAGTTATACAACGGGTAAGCCATGCGTCAGTAACCATTGAAGGACACTGCAAATCGTCCATCGGAAAAGGGATGCTGATATTAGTTGGCATCGAAGAATCAGACGGGCAGGAAGACATCGACTGGCTCTGCAAAAAGATAGTAAATCTACGTATCTTCGACGATGAAAATGGGGTGATGAACAAGTCTATTTTAGAAGATGGAGGCGAAATTTTAGTTATCAGCCAGTTCACGCTACACGCTTCTACCAAAAAGGGAAATCGCCCCTCCTACATCAAAGCTGCCAAACCGGATATCTCTATCCCACTCTACGAGCAATTCTGCAAAGATTTAAGCGGTGCACTGGGAAAAGAAATAGGCACAGGAATCTTCGGAGCAGACATGAAAGTTGAACTTTTAAACGACGGTCCTGTTACTATATGCATGGATACCAAAAACAAAGAATAGATATTCCATACTAATCATTAATCACTAATCATTAAAAAAATGACTCTGGAAGAAGCACAGAAACAAGTGGACCAATGGGTGAAAACATACGGTGTCCGCTACTTCAGCGAGTTGACCAATATGGTAGTCCTGACGGAAGAAGTAGGAGAACTGGCCCGTGTCATGGCCCGCAAATATGGCGACCAATCCTTCAAGGAAGGAGAAAAAGACAACATAGATGAAGAGATAGCAGACGTCTTATGGGTGCTTCTCTGCATCGCCAACCAGACGGGAGTAGACATCACTGACGCTTTCCGGAAAAGCATGGAGAAGAAAACGAAACGAGATAATAAAAGACATATCAACAACCCAAAACTGAAAGATCATGGAAGAGAATAACTCACAGCCCAACAAGTACAAGGCCGCATTGGCAAAGTATAATACCAATCTGAGCGATGCAGATATCCAAGCTCGCGTAGCTGAATTGATTGAGAAAAAAGTGCCGGAGAACAACACGGAGGACGTTAAGAAATTCCTGTTCAACTGCATTGATCTGACCACCCTGAACAGTACGGACAGCGACGAAAGCGTGATGCACTTTACTGAAAAAGTCAATCAGTTTGACGACGAATATCCTGATCTGAAAAACGTAGCAGCCATCTGTGTGTACCCCAACTTTGCAGCCATCGTTAAAAACACGCTGGAAGTAGACGGAGTCAATATCGCCTGTGTATCAGGAGGTTTCCCCTCTTCACAGACATTCATTGAAGTGAAAGTGGCAGAAACAGCACTGGCCATTGCAGACGGCGCAGACGAAATAGATATTGTGATTTCCATCGGCAAGTTCCTTAGCGGAGACTACGAAGGAATGTGCGAAGAAATACAGGAACTAAAAGAAGTTTGCAAGGAACGCCACCTCAAAGTAATCCTCGAAACAGGCGCATTAAAGAGTGCTTCCAACATCAAGAAAGCCTCTATCCTATCCATGTATTCGGGCACAGACTTCATCAAGACATCGACTGGAAAGCAGACGCTTGCCGCAACGCCGGAAGCCGCTTACGTGATGTGTGAAGCTATCAAAGAATACTATCAGAAGACAGGAAACAAGATTGGATTCAAACCGGCAGGTGGTATCAACACTGTTAACGATGCGATTATTTACTACACTATTGTAAAAGAACTATTAGGTGAAGAATGGCTTGACAACCAACTGTTCCGCCTGGGAACCAGCCGTTTAGCCAACCGCCTCCTTTCCTACATCAAAAGCGAAGAAATCAAGTTCTTCTAAAAATTAAAGGCTACATTAGCAATCAAATACGCCTTACCGCGCGACTCCCGTATCACGGGAATCGACGCGGTATTTTTTATTTAAGAAAAACTAAAGATAGTTACTGGACAATTCGGAAAAATAATTATCTTTGTAAAAGGTTTAGCGATGAAAATATAGCTAATTAGTTATATTAGAGAACGTTTCATTTATTACCAGTTCCTGGAATTCGGCAAAATTCAAAGTTATGAATGGTAATAAGCAAACGGGTCTCACGCACCTTCATGTATATAATTTTGTTATATATCGAATGGAGCGTGGGACTGTTGCTTGTATACTCATAACGGCTTGCCGAAGCCTCAGGAAAATACATGGCAACAGTTCTCACGCTTTTCATGAACTTTATGGAGGTATTAAGGATGGACGCTTACACGAGAACCTTACGATTCAATCACAACCCTCTGAATCTCATCCTCGGAACAGAGAAAAAGAAGGGGCTACGCATCGGTTATATGGAAGCTGGACTGCAAGGCTTCTATCTCAACTCCATGGAGACCGGAGTCCATCCGCAAAAGCTATCCAGACTGCTGGCAGAAGAGTTCCACTGCACCGATACCAAGTCCGTCACCGGATTATTCCAGTTCCTGATCAACGAAGGAAACAGAGTCTCCTACCAGATTATGCTCCCCTACTTACTCTCCACAGAGAACATCAACGAGTTCGAAAGTATCATCCAAAAGCGCTTTTTCGGAGTAGAACGCTTCATTCAGCAAGGAAAGAATCTATACAGATTCGTGAAATATACAGAAGAAAGAAGAGACCCGATTATATGGATAAATGACTTAGAAAAAGGGATTATCGGATGGGACATGGGATTGCTTGTCAGCTTGGCGCGCGCCTCCCAAACATGCGGGCACATCAGCAAGGAACAAGCCTGGAAGTACATAGAACAAGCAGCCCAATTATGTTCTCTAGATCTTCATACAGCTGAAGAAATAGACAAGAGTTTCCTTTTAGGAAAAGCGATGAAATCGGGAAAAATAGAAGATTGGGATCGATTATTATCGTGCTATTCACTCCTGGGCAGGCACAGGAAGTAACTATTTTTCGCGGTCTACCACGTAATCCAAGTAAGCCCGGAGAGCTACACAAATATCAGATTCCGGCAAAGAAGCCAGTAAATCAAAAGCCTTTTGCTTATATACATTCATCGTCTGAACGGCATATTCAATGCCCCCGTTTTCTTTGATAAACGAGATCAAATGGGCAATTTCATCGAGAGTAGCTGCACCCTCCTTTACCTTGATTGCCAATTCTTGCGCCTCATCGTTTTTTGTCGTGTTCAATACATACAAAGCGGGCAATGTCAGTTTACCTTCAAGCATATCATTACCTGTCGGTTTGCCAATCTCTCTATTATCAAAGTAATCGAAAATATCATCTTTTATCTGAAAGCAGATACCAATATATTCACCCAACAAACGAGCTAGTTCGGCTTCTCCCTCCCCTACACCTACCGAAAAAGCGGCAGCTTTCGTACAGGCAGCAAAAAGAGCGGCAGTCTTCTTACGGATTACATCAAAGTAAACCTCCTCAGAAAAGCTATGATTACTTACATTTGAAAGCTGAAGCAACTCGCCGTCAGCAAGATCCTGCCCAAGAGTAGACACCAGTTGAATAATGCGGTGGCTGTTCGTCAGTTCGGCATGCACCAAACTGGTTGCCAGCAGATAGTCGCCCGTCAATACGGCTACTTTATTATTAAAGATAGCATTCACCGAGAGTTGTCCACGGCGTTCGGTACTTTCATCCACGACGTCGTCATGCACCAAACTGGCTGTATGAAGGAGTTCCAATGAAACAGCTGCATGAAGAGTGGAAGGACATACAGCACCATAAAGACGTGCCACCAGCAAAACAAGAATAGGACGCATCATCTTACCATTCCTCTGCCGTATGTGAGATACGACACTATCGAGCAATGCATTTGAACTGGAGAGAGAACTATCAAAAAGTTCTTTGAAGTCTCTCAGTTCTGCTTCAATCGGAGTTCTGATGAGTGAGATGCTGTCCATTAATTACACAATTTGAGCACAAAAGTAATAATAAAACGCTGAATACCGTATTTTTTTGTACTTTTACCATGAAAAATTAATTAAATCTATGGATTCAAGTAATAAATTATTTCTTTTAGACGCTTATGCATTAATATATCGAGCGTATTACGCCTTTATTAAAAACCCAAGAATCAATTCCAAAGGATTCAATACTTCAGCTATACTGGGCTTTGTAAACACCCTCGAAGAAGTGCTGAAAAAAGAAAATCCCACTCATATAGGAGTAGCCTTCGACCCCGCAGGACCTACCTTCCGACACGAAGCTTTCGAACAATATAAAGCACAGCGGGAGGAAACTCCGGAAGCGATTCGCCTTTCCGTACCTATTATAAAGGATATTATACGTGCTTACCGCATCCCCATTCTGGAAGTTGCAGGCTACGAAGCCGACGACGTGATAGGTACGCTTGCCACCGAAGCCGGCCGTCAGGGTATCACCACTTATATGATGACTCCCGACAAAGATTACGGGCAGTTGGTAAGCGACAAGGTATTTATGTACCGTCCCAAGCACACAGGAGGTTTCGAAGTGATGGGTGTTGAAGAAGTGAAAGCCAAGTTTGACATTCAGTCTCCGGCACAAGTGATTGACATGCTCGGACTGATGGGCGACTCTTCGGATAATATCCCCGGATGTCCCGGAGTAGGAGAAAAGACTGCTCAAAAACTGATTTCCGAATTCGGAAGCATCGAAAATTTATTAGAGCATACCGACCAACTGAAAGGTGCACTGAAAACAAAAGTGGAAACGAACCGGGAAATGATTACTTTCTCGAAATTCCTCGCCACGATTAAAATTGATGTGCCCATCCAACTTGAAATGGATTCTCTTGTCCGCGAAGAAGCAGACGAAGATGCACTTCGCAGCATTTTCGAAGAACTGGAATTTAGAACGCTCATCGACCGGGTACTAAAAAAAGGAGTTTCCGGAAATGGAATAACCTCCACTCCTGGAAGCAAAGTCGCCACCGGAAAAAGCGCCCCCTCTCCTCTTCCACTTTTTCCCGAAGAAGGAGGCGGAATACAAGGCAATTTGTTTGCGAATTTCACGCCCAATGAGCCGGATGAAGCAAAAAAATCAAATCTAGAGACGTTAGAATCGCAGTCACGCAACTATCAACTCATTGATACAGAGGAGAAAAGAAGAGAAATTGTTCAAAAATTACTTACATCTAAAATTCTCTCGTTAGATACGGAAACCACCGGAACCGAACCAATGGATGCCGAATTGGTCGGAATGAGTTTTTCCATTGCCGAAAATGAAGCATTTTATGTTCCTGTTCCATCAGACTGGGACGAAGCGTTAAAAATCGTAAAGGAGTTCCGCCCGGTCTTCGAAAATGAGAATTCGTTAAAAGTCGGACAGAATATCAAGTACGATATGATTGTTCTTCAAAATTATGGTGCAGTAGTAAAAGGTCCGCTTTTCGATACGATGATCGCTCACTATGTTCTTCAACCGGAACTTCGTCATGGTATGGATTACCTGGCAGAAATTTATCTGCATTATCAGACTATCCATATTGACGAACTGATAGGCCCCAAAGGAAAGAATCAGAAGAACATGCGCGACCTCGACCCGAAAGATGTATATCTGTACGCTTGCGAAGATGCGGACATCACTCTGAAACTGAAAAACGTATTGGAGAAAGAGCTGAAAGAGAATGACGCCGAACGTTTATTCTATGATATAGAAATGCCTCTTGTTCCGGTATTAGTCAATATCGAACGGAACGGAGTATTGCTAGACACGGAAGCACTGCAACAATCATCCGCTCATTTCACCGCCCAGATGGAGCAAATCGAAAAAGAAATCTACGAACTGGCCGGTGAGACCTTCAACATCGCTTCACCCAAGCAAGTCGGCGAAGTCTTGTTTGACAAGCTGAAGATTATAGAAAAAGCAAAAAAGACCAAGACCGGGCAGTATGTCACCTCGGAAGAAGTGCTCGAAAGCCTCCGGCATAAACATCCTGTGGTAGAAAAGATTCTGGAACATCGCGGACTGAAAAAGCTATTGGGCACGTATATCGATGCGCTTCCCCTACTTATCAACCCACGCACAGGAAGGGTGCATACCTCTTTCAACCAGACTGTAACCGCTACGGGACGCCTTAGTTCAAGTAACCCGAACTTACAGAATATCCCTATCCGCGACGAGAATGGAAAAGAAATCCGCAAGGCTTTCATCCCCGATGAAGGCTGCCTCTTCTTCTCTGCCGACTATTCGCAAATTGAATTGCGCATCATGGCACACCTTAGCGAGGATAAGAATATGATTGATGCTTTCCTTAGCAATCACGATATTCATGCGGCCACTGCTGCCAAAGTTTATAAGATCGACCTGAAAGACGTAGGTTCCGACATGCGCCGTAAAGCCAAGACTGCCAATTTCGGTATCATCTATGGCATATCCGTATTTGGTCTTGCCGAACGAATGAATGTAGATCGTAAAGAAGCCAAAGAATTGATCGACGGTTACTTTGAAACTTATCCGGGAGTGAAAGCCTATATGGACAAAAGTATTCAGGTGGCCCAGGAAAAAGGCTATGTGGAAACAATCTTCCATCGGAAGCGCTTCTTGCCGGACATCAATTCGCGGAATGCCGTTGTACGCGGATATGCGGAACGAAATGCCATCAACGCCCCTATCCAGGGAAGTGCGGCAGATATTATAAAAGTAGCAATGGCACGTATCTATCAACGGTTCCAGACCGAAGGAATACAAGCCAAAATGATCCTGCAAGTACATGACGAATTAAATTTCAGCGTTCCTGTCAATGAAAAAGAGCGTGTAGAAGAAATCGTCATCGAAGAAATGGAGAAAGCATACCGCATGCACGTCCCCTTGAAAGCAGATTGCGGATGGGGCAAAAACTGGCTTGAGGCACATTAAACCATCAAGTGAATAAAGGCCACCTCAATAAGGAATTGCTATCTTTTAGACACTAATTACACAAGGAGACTCCACCTTATCAGGGACCTCCGCTTACAAAATGGAGGCAAGTCTGGGTAATAACATTATTTAACTCTGTATCCAGAAAGCTAGAAAAAAGATTCCTTTTTCGACGAAGTGATTCATTCTATATCCGGCAGATTGACTGCCGGATATTTTTTTGTCACCAATATTGGCAAAAAGCTAGTTATCACCCACCTCCAATCTTGAGATTGTGACAATCTTTTATCTTCTAAAATACGTAAATACCAAATTAATATGTCGATTTGCAGCATAAAACCAATGTATTTGGTAGACAAATGAAAGTATAACCCAAAAACTTAAATAGCCATGAAAGCAAAAGTATCTTTAAAAATGTTCGTTTTATCTGCAGCTCTTCTTGTTGTATCGCTTGCTACTTCTGCACGTAGCTACGATAATCAATTGATTTATAATCCAATCGAAGAGAATGGCATGACAGTGGGACAAACCGTTTACAAAATGGACGGAAATACACTTGCCAACTACATGAAGTACAACTACAAGTACGATGACAACAAACGTATGATTGAAAGCGAGGCCTTGAAATGGAACAATAGCAAAGACGCATGGGAAAAAGACCTACGTATCAATTACACTTATGAAGGCAAGACCGTTACTACGAATTATTATAAATGGAACGCTAAAAAACAAGCCTACGTACTGGTACCCGAAATGACCGTTACGATGGATAATACAAATATGTAACATAAACTCTCTCTCATTCTAATATTCTAACAAAAAAGATACGCCGCTTCTGCTGAAGAAGTGGCGTATCGCAATTTATAAGGTCTACATTACAAAACAAAGAAACGTTCTTGCAGTTCTTTCAGATAACTTCGAGAAATCATCAGATCGTTTTTATCGTGAAAAGGTGGATAGAGTTGGCAACACTTACCATCAATCATTGCCAAATAATTAACATTTACAATAGCCGATTGGCTAATCTGCACAAAAGCTTGTGAATAACTGATAATATCTTCTGCTTTTGTATTCCGCTTCAAATTCAGGCGAGTCTGATTGAACAAGACTACCTGCCATTGACGCTTGTCTTTCAGATACTCAAAAAAGCCGATTTCTTCCAGGCGTAAAAGCTTGAAACCCGTCACTGTACTAATCATAAACATGCCCTGTTGTGGCATTAATGCACTGATAGAAGAGGCAAAAGAAGGCAAAAGAGGAAGCGAAGCAGAGGTCATCGCCTTCCGGTAACGCTCCATAATCACTTTCAGGTCTTCCGCTTCAAAAGGCTTTAACAGGAAGTCGAAAGCCGACTCACGCAATGCCTGAAGCAAGTATTTATCATAAGAGGTGTAAAACACCACCTTCATATCCCACAAAATATCCTCTCTAATTTCACTTAGCAGGTTAAGCCCCAATGTATCCGGAAGCTCCACATCGAGAAACAATAAATCCGGATGCAACTCCATAATCATCTTTTTACCCTTTGCACCATTCCCTGCAATTCCTTTTACTTCAAATTCACGATAGGGCTCTAACTCGCGGCGCAAAGCATCAATCGCTGTACGTTCATCGTCAACGATGACTACCTTATACTTTTCTTCTGTCTCCATCATAAATCATAAGAAAAACGAAACGGGATATATACCGACACTTCCGTACCGGTTTGTCCATCGCTTCTGTTGGTTATATCAAAACGTATTTTATCACTCTTGTTCTTTGTATTCAGTAATTGAATGGTCTGATACAACACTTTCAATCCTGTACCTGTACCCCGTGTGGCGGAAACTACCTGCGGGAGATACCCGCGTCCGTTGTCGGTAACCGTTATACGAATCCCATTTGTTTCACGGGAAACATATACACTTAGTTCCTTTTTTCCGTCCTTTCCCGCCAGTCCATGCTTAATCGCATTTTCTACCGAAATTTGTACAATCATAGAAGGAATCATGATGCGGGTTGCATCCAATCCGTCCTCCACTGTGACCGTCGCTACAAAATCCTCCCCCACACGTCCGCGCTCCAATTCGATGTATGTACGCACGAAATCCAGTTCGTCTTGCAAAGATACACTCAACTTCTCGGTCAGTTCGAGGCTCCGACGAAGATACTTCACCAGCTCCATCAGATTATGTTTCACCTCTTCCGAGCCGTTAAACTGGTTGATTTCACGTCCCAATACATTAAAAGTGAAATGAGGAGAAATACGGCTCCGCAAGTTCTCCATGCGAACCCGGTTGATTTGCTGGAAGAAACGCTGACGAAGAAACTCCCTCTTTTTACGCATATACCAGACAACCACCACTACTCCCGCCACAAGCAGCACGCAGACAAGCACCCAGATAAATACGCTCAATTTGAGCACCCTCATCTCTCCTGCCTGTCGCTGAATCTGCATTTCTTTACGAAGCACGATTGTATCTTGCCGGTAGCGCATATCCAGTTCGGCAACACGCATCTGTACTCGTTCGCTACGAATGGAATCATCCAGATGACAATCGCGTTTCAGATACTCATAGGCATGACGGTAATCACCAATCTGTTCAAAATAATGTTGTAGATACTGATTGCGTATAGTCAGCATATTGGCGTCAAGATGACCGACAGGAGCAGTCCGGGCAATCATTGTTTTCGCTTGAGCTATATTTCCTTTCTTCAATGCCAGTTCAATCATCTGGGTTTCGATGTAATGTACGGCCGAGTTATGCTGTATATCGGAGAAGAATCGATAACTCTCGTCCAGACAGACCTGTGCGGAGTCCAGTTTGTCAGTCAGCAGGTACAATTCTCCCAGGTTTACTTTGATAAAATTCTGTTCAAACACCATCTGCGGATAAGAAGAGACAAGCACATTGGCCCTGCGCATATACTTCAAAGCTTCCTGATAGTCTTTCCGGTAATAATAATGATTACCGCGATTGTTGAGATAAGTCCATCGTTCGCTCACGTTCATCTCATCGAAATACTGTCCGGCCAATTCATAGTAATGATTGGATAAATCGAAATCCCGCAGTTCCATATAGGTTTGCCCTAATCCGTAGTAGACAGGGAATTTCGCGTGCTCGGACAAGTTTAGCGAATCACAGAGAAACAGGGCACGACGATAATACGAAGCAGTGTGTGCCAAGTCACTGCGATGCAGGTAGGCATCAGCAGTATTGATACAAATATCCGGGAGCAGGTGCAGTTTCTTTCCTCTCAGACGATATTCGTAGGCTTTCTTATAGTCGGTAATTGCAGAATCAGGGCGGTTCAGTTGCATCCACACGTTGCCTTCGATATTATAAACATCGGATAATACATCATTCCATTGGGGAGATTGGAGAGATTGGGAAGCATTGCGGGAAAATTCCTTTACCCGACGGTTGTAATAGAGTATAGAATCAAAATCGGAAGAGACAAAGAATGTTTTCCCATAAAGGGCAAGCAGACGATAATAGACCTGGGAATCTTGCGTCTGTGTCAGTGCGTCAAGCACCTGTGAGCGGGAATAATGCACATTGGAAAACAAAGAATCCTGTACACGAACTTCCAGAGAATCAACCAACACCTGTTCGCACGAAGAGTTATTGCGGTGTCTATCAGCATATCCGCAACTCAACAACATCAACAACCCCAACAGTCCAAATAGTTTCATAGCAGTCTTCTGATTCATCAGTCCCCTTATTCATGTCATGTTTTGAATGTGACAAAAATACATTATTTATCCTGAATCCCAGCGAATTTTATTATTTTTTTTAATACCTTTGTGCCCATATAAATATGAGTAACTGACCTAATGAGTCCACTGAACTTCACCCACATTTTGACACAGGCAGTCGATGAGCTATCGGAAAGCGAATCTTATAAAGGACTGTTTCATCAGCACAAAGATGGCGAACCACTGCCCTCTGCTAAAGTATTGTATGAAATTATTGAGCTTTCACGCTCCATTCTCTTCCCCGGATACTACGGAAATTCTACTATTAACAGCCGGACAATTAATTATCACATCGGCGTCAACATTGAAAAATTGTTTGACTTACTTTGTGAGCAAATCCTGGCCGGATTGTGTTTTAGCACTTCCATAGAGGGGAAATGCAACGTCTGCTCCGACTCGAAACGGGAAGAGGCAGCACGTCTTGCTGCTAAATTTATCAGTAAGTTACCCGCCATGAGAAGAATACTGGCAACCGATGTGGAAGCCGCCTATAACGGTGACCCGGCTGCCGAAAGCTATGGGGAGGTAATTTTTTGCTATCCGGCCATTAAAGCGATCAGCAATTACCGTATCGCGCATGAACTACTGGAACTGGGTGTTCCTTTGATTCCTCGCATCATCACGGAGATGGCGCATAGCGAAACGGGAATTGATATCCATCCGGCCGCAAAGATTGGCACTCACTTCACTATCGACCACGGTACGGGTGTCGTTATCGGTGCCACGAGTATTATCGGAAATAACGTCAAGCTATATCAGGGCGTCACACTGGGAGCCAAGAGTTTCCCGCTGGATGCCTACGGAAAACCCATCAAGGGAATCCCCCGCCATCCGATCCTGGAAGACAATGTGATTGTTTATTCCAACGCCACTATTTTGGGAAGAATCACCATCGGACGTGACGCAACCGTAGGCGGTAATATCTGGGTAACGGAGAATGTTCCTGCAGGAGCAAGAATCGTACAAACTAAAGCAAAAAAATAAAATCAAAAGAATCTATATGAGCGAACAATTCGAGATGATAGCCAAGACTTTCCAGGGACTGGAAGAGATACTTGCAGAAGAACTGACAGCATTAGGAGCCAACGACATTCAAATAGGACGCCGCATGGTTTCATTCACAGGAGATAAACGTATGATGTATAAGGCGAATTTTTGCCTTCGCACCGCCATCCGTATCCTGAAGCCAATTAAAAACTTTACAGCCAAAGATGCCGATGAGGTTTATAATCAAATACAGGCTATTCCATGGGAAGAATATCTCGATGTGAACAAGACGTTCGCTATCGATGCAGTAGTATTCAGCGATGAGTTCCGCCATTCGAAATTCGTTTCGTATAAGGTGAAAGATGCGATTGTGGATTATTTCCGTGATAAAACAGGAAAACGTCCGTCGGTACGTATCAACAATCCGGATGTACTTCTGAATATTCATATTGCACAGACTACCTGTACGTTGTCTTTGGACTCGTCTGGAGAATCACTTCACCGTCGCGGTTATCGCCAGGAAGCAGTAGAAGCCCCGTTAAATGAGGTATTGGCTGCCGGCATGATTCTAATGACCGGATGGCGCGGAGAATGTGATTTGATCGACCCGATGTGTGGTTCGGGTACTATCCCTGTTGAAGCGGCACTGATTGCTAAGAATATCGCTCCGGGAGTATTCCGTAAAGGGTTTGCTTTTGAGAAATGGGTAGATTTCGATGCGGATATGTTCGATGAGATTTACAATGATGACAGTCAGGAGCGCGAATTTGCTCATAAGATTTACGGATACGATAACAATCCGAAAGCTAATGAGATTGCGACTCATAATATAAAAGCTGCCGGTGTATCGAAAGACATCGTGTTGAAGCTGCAGCCGTTCCAGCAGTTTGAACAGCCGCAGGAGAAGTCGATTATCATCACTAACCCGCCATACGGTGAACGTATTTCCACTAATGATTTGCTTGGACTTTATCAGATGATCGGTGAACGTCTGAAACATGCGTTTGTAGGAAACGAGGCATGGGTGCTTTCTTATCGGGAAGAGTGTTTCGACCAGATTGGTCTGAAAGCAAGTCAGAAAGTTCCTTTGTTCAATGGACCGTTGGAGTGTGAGTTCCGCAAATATGAGATTTTTGACGGAAAATACAAAGAGTTCAAGAGCCAGGAAGAGGGAGAAGAAAAGAAAGAGGCTGAAGGAGAACAGGCTCCAAGATTCAGAGAAAGAAAAGAATTTAAGCCACGCCGCGAAGGTGAGTTCAAACCGCGTCGGGATGGTGAATCCAGACCTCGCAGAGAGGGAGAATACAAGCCGCGCAGAGAGGGAGAATACAAGCCGCGCAGAGAAGGTGGTGAGTTCAAAGGTGGTGACAGAGATAGAAAGCCGCGGGGAGAGTTCCGCGGAGGAAGAGATTCGAGAGGCCCGAGAGAGTTTAAAGGAAATCGGGAGCCGAGGATTCCGAAGAAGGAAGAGGAATAAACCATTCTAATTCCAACAATTTATTCACCCTGTAATTCACTAGTTAATAATTAATTAAAAACTTGAAGTTCCAAATTGGAACTTCAAGTTTACATCATAGTTCTAATGTTCAGTCACAAATTGGAACCTGTCTAAAGAAAAAAAGATGGATGATATAGCCATTATAGAAAACAAAATATACGAAATCAGAGGGCAAAAAGTTATGCTTGACTTTGATTTGGCAGAAATGTATGGAGTTGAGACTAAACGCCTCAAAGAACAAGTACGTCGTAATATTGAACGCTTTCCTGCAGAATTCATGTTCGAGCTAACAAAGGAAGAAGTTGCAATTTCAAGGTCGCAAATTGCGACCTTGAAAACAGGACAAGGATATAACATCAAATATCTTCCGTTTGCATTTACTGAATATGGTATAGTTATGTTATCCAGCGTCCTCAAATCCAAGACCGCTGTGGAAGTAAATATCAATATTATCCGTGCTTTTGTACGTATGCGCCAATATCTTCTATCCAATATACCTAAAAAGGAGTTGGAAGAATTAAAACAACGCATCGAATATCTCGAAGAAGATATTACTTCTGATAGAGAAAGTTACGAAAAACAATTTGACGACCTATTTAATGCCTTTGCTAAAATAAGTGTAATTATCCAATCAAGACAGACTCCCTTGGACAGAGTAAAAATAGAAGGATTTAAAAACAAATAATAAAGAAAAGAGCAATGAGTAAAATTGGAAAAAGAGCCATGCTTTTATTGTTGGCACTACCAATCGGATTCAATGTTATGGCACAAGAAACCAAAAAGCCGACACTGGAAGAATTGATTCCGGGTGGCGAGAGTTACCGCTATGCAGACAACCTGTACGGACTGCAATGGTGGGGTGACGAATGTATCAAGCCGGGCGTAGATACCCTTTATTCTATCCAACCCAAAACGGGGAAAGAAACAATGGTTATCACTCGTGAACAGATCAACAAAGTGCTTGAAGAGAACAAGGCAGGAAAGTTATCACACTTGTATTCCGTCAGTTTCCCATGGGCCGATAAGCCACAAATGCTATTCACGATAGCAGGAAAGTTCATTGTATATGATTTCAAGAGCAATCAAGTTGTCAGCACTCTCAAAACAAAAGACGGAGCGGATAATGAAGACTATTGCGCAGCCAGTGGAAACGTAGCATACACGATAGGTAACAATCTATATGTGAACGAAAAAGCGGTAACCAATGAACCCGAAGGCATCGTTTGCGGGCAAACAGTACACCGCAATGAATTCGGTATCAACAAAGGCACTTTCTGGAGCCCGAAAGGCAACCTGCTCGCTTTCTACCGTATGGACGAGAGCATGGTGACACAATACCCGCTTGTAGACATCACTGCACGTGTAGGTGAAGTGAACAATGTACGTTATCCGATGGCGGGCATGACGAGCCATCAGGTAAAAGTAGGTATTTACAATCCTGCTACGGGCAAAAGCATTTATCTGAACGCAGGTGATCCCACAGACCGTTATTTCACCAATATCAGCTGGTCACCGGATGAAAAAAGCCTCTACCTGATTGAAGTAAACCGTGACCAGAATCACGCCAAACTTTGCCGGTACAACGCAGAAACAGGAGAGCTGATGGGCGTTCTCTACGAAGAAATGCATCCTAAATACGTGGAGCCACAAAACGCAATCGTATTTTTGCCGTGGGACCCTACCAAGTTCATCTATCAAAGTCAGCGTGACGGCTACAACCATCTTTATCTCTTTGATGCCGATGCAGCCAACATGAAAGGTGAAACTTATAACAGCGCCAACGGTGGTACTTATTTCCAGGCCGGCAAAGTCAAACAACTGACCAAAGGCAACTGGCTGGTCAGCGACATCCTGGGATTCAACACAAAGCGTAAAGAAATCATCTTCACAGCCGTAGAAGGCTTGAGAAGCGGACATTTCGCTGTAAACGTGAGTAATGGAAAGATAAGTCAACCGTTCGAGAACTGCAAGGAAAGCGAACATAGCGGCATGCTTAGCGCTTCCGGCACTTATCTTATCGACCGTTATTCAACAAAAGACCAGCCTCGCGTCATCAACCTGGTAGATACCAAAAACTTCAAAGAAACCGCCAATCTGCTGACTGCTGAAAATCCTTACGAAGGCTACCAGATGCCAAGCATCGAAACCGGAACGATCAAAGCGGCAGACGGCACCACCGACCTGCATTATCGCCTGATGAAACCGGCAAACTTTGATCCGGCCAAGAAATACCCCGTCATCGTATACGTCTACGGAGGTCCTCACGCACAATGTGTCACCGGAGGATGGCAGAACGGCGCACGTGGATGGGACACATACATGGCAGGTAAAGACTATATCATGTTCACCATCGACAACCGTGGCAGCAGCAACCGTGGACTGGCGTTTGAAAATGCCACTTTCCGCCGTCTCGGCATCGAAGAAGGTAAAGACCAGGTAAAAGGCATTGAATTCCTGAAATCCCTCCCCTACGTAGACAGCGAACGCATCGGCGTACACGGATGGAGCTTCGGAGGACACATGACTACCGCCCTGATGCTTCGTTACCCGGAAATATTCAAAGTAGGCGTTGCCGGAGGTCCGGTAATCGACTGGGGGTATTATGAAGTGATGTACGGCGAACGTTATATGGATACACCGGAAAGCAACCCGGAAGGCTACAAAGAATGTAATCTGAAAAACCTTGCCGGCCAACTGAAAGGTCACCTATTGATTATTCACGACGACCACGACGACACCTGCGTGCCACAGCACACCCTGTCGTTCATGAAAGCCTGTGTAGATGCCCGCACTTATCCCGACCTGTTTATCTACCCGTGCCACAAGCACAACGTAGCAGGACGCGACCGTGTACATCTGCATGAGAAAATCACCCGGTACTTTGAGCAGAACTTATAAAACTGACAAAGACACCACCGTATCCATACGAATCATAGATAACAGTATAAATCCATAACAATACAAAGATGAAGATATTATTACTAGGCTCGGGCGGCCGCGAACATGCACTGGCATGGAAAATTGCCCAAAGTCCGAAAGTTGAAAAACTATACATTGCTCCGGGAAATGCCGGAACAACTGCCGTAGGCGAGAATGTCAACATCAAAGCAACCGATTTTGAAGCAATCAGTGCTTTTGCTCTAAAAGAGAACATCCAAATGATAGTAGTAGGTCCCGAAGATCCGTTGGTAAAAGGAATCTACGATTACTTCCAAAACCGTCCGGAGCTAAAGCATATTGCCGTGATCGGTCCTTCGGCTCAAGGAGCGCAACTGGAAGGCAGCAAGGAGTTTGCCAAAGGCTTCATGATGCGCCACAACATCCCGACAGCCCGCTACAAAAGCATCACTTCCGAAAACCTCGAAGAGGGCCTCGCTTTCCTCGAAACGTTGGAAGCTCCCTACGTACTGAAGGCTGATGGCCTTTGTGCCGGGAAAGGAGTTCTCATCCTTCCTACGCTGGATGAAGCGAAGAAAGAACTGAAAGAAATGCTCGGCGGCATGTTCGGTTCCGCATCGGCAACCGTTGTGATTGAAGAGTTCTTGAGCGGTATCGAGTGCTCTGTATTCGTACTGACAGACGGAGACAACTACAAAGTCCTCCCTGTGGCGAAAGACTACAAACGTATCGGTGAAGGCGACAAAGGATTGAATACAGGCGGTATGGGTAGCGTAACTCCGGTTCCGTTTGCTGATGAAGTATATATGGAGAAAGTACGCACACGCATCATCGAACCGACCATCAATGGTCTGAAAAAAGAAAAGATCACCTACAAAGGTTTCATCTTCCTCGGTCTTATCAAGGTGAAAGGTGAACCGATGGTTATCGAATACAACGTCCGCATGGGCGACCCGGAAACAGAAAGCGTGATGTTGCGCATCCAAAGCGACTTCGTAGAGTTGCTTGAAGGCACAGCGGCAGGCAATCTGAACGAGAAAACACTGGTGATGGACCCACGTTCGGCCGGCTGCGTCATTCTTGTCAGCGGCGGTTACCCCGAAGCCTACGAAAAAGGATTCCCTATCAGCGGACTGGAACAGGCTGCCGCCACCGACAGCATCATCTTCCATGCTGGAACAGCCATGAAAGACGGAAAAGTGGTGACGAACGGAGGACGTGTGATTGCCGTTTGCTCTTACGGTGCAACGAAAGAAGAAGCACTGGCACAGAGCTACAAAGTGGCAGACATGATCGACTTCGACAAGAAGTATTTCCGCCGCGACATCGGATTCGATTTGTAAGAAACAACCTGTAATGATACGCCACGGCAGGCATAAATCCCCTATTTGCACAGCATATAGATCCTACAAAGCGATGATATATGCCCGCCGGGCGGCAAAAGAACTGACAGACAAATGAGAAATAAAAGACTACAAAGTCAAGTGACGGCAGGACGGTGGACCCTGCCTGCCGTTATCTTTATCTGCGCCCTATGCTGGGTGTTGACTTACTTTTTATTTCCCGACTCCATAGCCTCAACAACACCCAAGGACAGCTCTTCTTTCTTGCAATCCACCCGCGATCTACTGCTTCCGGGATGGGCAGAACGAATTGTCAGCTTTCTGGTTTACGCAATCATCGGCTATTTTCTGATAGAATTGAACAACCAGTTCAGTATTATCCGCATGAGGGCTTCCATGCAGACAGCTATTTATTTCCTGCTAGTCACCGTTTGTCCGGGAATGCATTTACTATACATAGGAGACATTGTCGCCCTCGGTTCTCTTATTTCCATTTATTTTCTGTTTAAAAGCTATCAGCAAGCTCAAGCTGCGGGCTATCTATTCTATTCCTTCTTCTTTATCGGAGCGGGAAGTATTCTTTTCCCACAGCTCACCATCCTCTCGGTGCTTTGGTTGCTCGAAGCCTACCGTTTCCAGTCGCTCACTCCGCGTAGTTTCTGCGGCGCGCTGCTCGGATGGATGCTGCCCTACTGGATGCTGTTCGGACACGCCTTCTTCTATAACGAGATGGAGTTGTTCTACCGCCCTTTCAACCAGCTATTAGCTTTCGGAGAAGTCTTTAACTTACAAATCCTTCAACCCTGGGACTTGGCTATACTGGGCTATCTGCTCGTGATCTTTATCGTCAGTGCTGTCCATTGCATCGCTGCCGGATTTGAAGATAAGATACGCACACGTGCCTATCTCCAGTTTTTGATAGACCTGACGCTCTTCCTGTTCCTGCTGATTGCCTTGCAACCGATATATTGCAGTGCCCTGCTGCCTTTGCTTATCATAAGCAACAGCATCCTGATCGGACATTTCTTTGTACTGACCAATAGTAAAAGTTCGAATGTGTTCTTTATCATTTCATTGGTCGGCCTCATCCTCTTATTCGCTTTTAATATATGGACGCTTTTGTAGATTCAACGATACAACTCCTCATAGAATGGGGACTTCCGGGATTATTCATCTCGGCTTTATTGGCTGGGAGCATCGTGCCTTTCAGTTCCGAATTGGTATTGGTGGCATTGGTGAAACTCGGCCTGCCCCCGATAGCCTGTCTGATATCCGCCACTCTGGGCAATACAGTGGGCGGAATGACCTGTTACTACATGGGGCGCCTGGGCAAAATTAGCTGGATTGAGAAATACTTCAAGGTAAAGAAAGAAAAGGTAGACAAAATGGTGAAATTCCTGCAAGGGAAAGGGGCATTAATGGCATTCTTCACCTTTCTTCCTGCCATTGGCGAGGTGATCGCCATTGCACTGGGATTTATGCGAAGCAACACATGGCTTACTATTGTTTCCATGTTTGTCGGCAAACTGATACGTTATATCCTTCTCCTGTATGTGCTCGAAAGTGCCTGGGATGCTATGGCGGGGGAGAGGGCTTTTTTAAGTATTAAGTATTAGGTATTAAGTATTAAAGATTGAGTGATGGAAAGAATAATTGAGAGAACCGATGACGGGAGCGCTACTCTGTTTGTTCCGGAATTGAATGAACATTATCATTCGACGAAAGGGGCACGCACGGAGTCTCAACATATTTTCATCGATATGGGGCTGAAAGCCTCTCCTGCCGCTACTCCACGTGTTCTTGAAATCGGCTTCGGGACAGGATTAAACGCTTGGCTCACCCTTGAAGAAGCGGAAAGAAGCAGACGAAATATACACTATACAGGACTGGAACTCTATCCGCTAGACTGGCAGACAGTAGAACAGCTAGGATATATCTCCAGCGATGAGCAGCTTACCATACATCGGAAGCAAACAACAACCGACGAGCAATTTACCCCGAATGAAGAAAAACAACAATCGGCTATCGAATTGTTTAAGCAGCTTCATACATCGCCCTGGGAGAAAGACGTGCAGCTTACGCCACACTTCACCTTACGAAAAATAGAAACGGACGTCAATCAATGGATAACGGGAAAGAAGGAAGAGTCAAAAATGAACAGCACCAACAACAATGCAGTCATTTCTCAATACTCAACTTCCAATACTCCGTTTAATACCATCTATTTCGACGCCTTCGCCCCGGAAAAGCAACCGGAAATGTGGTCGCAAGAACTATTCAACCGTCTCTATGTTTTATTAGATAGAGACGGAATTCTGACTACCTACTGTGCCAAAGGTGTAGTACGCCGAATGTTGCAGACAGCCGGATTCACAGTAGAACGCCTCCCCGGACCTCCGGGTGGTAAACGGGAAATATTACGGGCCCGGAAACAAGAGTAGAAACAAGATAAGATTGAAACCCCGAAACAGAAAAAATCATGAAACAACAACTAAAAGATATGAGAACACTTTTCCTTCTTGGTGCCTGCCTCCTGATGGCAGCCTGCACAGGACGTTCCTCCCAAGCAAGTAACGATGACGAGACAAAGCCGGTGATAACCGTCACACTGGAACCGCAACGTTATTTCACCGAAGCTATTGCCGGAGATAAATTCAAAGTAGTCAGCATGGTGCCCAAAGGTTCCAGCCCGGAGACATACGATCCTATCCCCCAGCAACTTGTTTCTTTAGGAGACAGCAAAGCCTATTTCCGCATCGGGTACATCGGCTTCGAACAAACCTGGATGGATCGCCTGATGAACAATACTCCCCATATCCAAGTGTTCGACACCTCGAAAGGAATCGACCTCATACTCAACAATGATGACCATGGTCATGCCCACGGCCACAACAGTCACGACGGCCATATCCACGCCGTAGAGCCACACGTATGGAATTCTACCGGTAATGCTTTAATCATCGCCGGAAACACCTACAAGGCCCTTAGTCAACTGGATAAAGCAAACGAACCATATTATAGAAACCGTTACGACTCTCTCTGTCAGCGCATCCAGCACACCGACAGCCTGATTCGCCGACAACTCTCTGTCCCCGAAGCAGCCAAAGCCTTCATGATTTATCATCCGGCCCTCTCCTACTTCGCCCGCGACTACGGATTGCATCAAATTTCGATCGAAGAAGGAGGCAAAGAACCCTCTCCCGCTCATCTGAAAGACCTGATAGACATCTGTCAGGCGGAAAATGTAGGCGTTATCTTCGTTCAACCAGAGTTTGACAAACGCAATGCGGAAACCATCGCACAGCAAACCGGAACGAAAGTGGTCCCTATCAACCCATTAAGTTATGACTGGGAGGAAGAGATGCTGAATGTAGCCAAAGCTCTTGCGCCGCAAGCTGCCACCAAATAAACGTATAAAGAAAGAACCAATCAAGCCCTTTCCAATGATGAAACCGATAATCGAAATAAAGAATCTTTCCGCCGGATATGACGGTCGCACTGTTCTCCACGATGTTAATCTAAGCATCTACGAACGGGATTTTCTAGGTATTATAGGTCCGAACGGAGGCGGCAAAACAACGCTTATAAAGTGCATCCTCGGTTTGTTAAAACCAACCGGAGGAGAAATTATATTCCATACTCCCGAGAAGGCTTCCATAAGAACATCTACGGAAGGGACTTCGACAGAAACATCTGCCAAAAACTCCCACCAAAGTTCTTCCGCGAAATCCCAGCTTTTCCTCGGTTACCTACCGCAATATAGCACCATAGACCGAAAGTTCCCTATTTCCGTGGAAGAAGTGATCCTGTCCGGATTGAGCATACAGAAGTCGCTCACCTCCCGGTTCACTCCCGAACAGAGAGAGAAAGGCAAACAGATTATCGCCCGCATGGGGCTTGAAGGGCTTGAAAGCCGCTCTATCGGACAATTAAGCGGTGGACAACTGCAACGTGCCCTGTTAGGACGTGCCATCATCTCGGATCCCGCAGTGCTGATTCTCGATGAGCCCAGCACGTATATCGACAAGCGTTTCGAAGCACGCCTTTATGAGTTATTGGCTGAAATCAATAAAGAATGTGCCATTATCCTTGTCAGTCACGACATCGGCACTGTATTGCAACAGGTAAAATCCATCGCCTGTGTCAATGAAACACTGGATTACCATCCGGACACGGGCGTCACTACCGAATGGCTGGAAAGAAACTTCAACTGCCCCATCGAGCTATTGGGACACGGCACACTGCCTCATCGGGTTTTAGGGGAACATCATCACCATCATTAAAGGATACACATATTCAATATCCCAAACATATATATACAGCAACCCGAGTATTAATACCTGAAATCTCAACCATTAACAGCTGATATTACAAGTGTTAACACCTAACGGCCAAGCTATTAATAGTAAACTTCCGTTGTATTAATAGTAAACTTGTTCTTCTCTAACAGGAAAGTTATGCTTGACTAAGGATAATCTATAAACGCAAGTTACGTTTATAAAATTGAAAGCTTTGTTTTTATAATTGAAAGCTTCATTTTTATAAACGCAAGTTTCATTTATCAAAACAAAACTTGCAATTATAGTTTATGATTAATGAAAAGGAAGTTTGTTATTAAGGCAAAAGAAGTTCACTAACAGGATAAAGGAAGTTTATCTCTAATACACCAGAGCTTATTTATTAAAGGACTAAAAATAATTTTCTTACTTGCCAACACACAAGTTCCCGCCTTCCGGAAGAGTGAAAGAGATAGTAAATCACCCCTCCGTTACTTAATATTTCTTACTTTCTTCCTCATTATCCTTACAAATCACTATCTTTGCGACCTCATAATTTGTTTTTAACGAATAAACTACGATAGTGCTAATGAAACAGTACAGAACCGTAAACAACCTTATGGGTTGGCTTACATTCATCATTGCGGCAACCGTCTACTGCCTGACAATAGAACCGACCGCAAGTTTCTGGGATTGCCCGGAGTTCATAACCACCGGCTATAAACTGGAAGTCGGACACCCGCCCGGCGCACCTTTCTTCATGCTAGTGGCGAATCTGTTTTCTCAATTTGCTTCTGACGTAACAACTGTTGCTAAAATGGTGAATTACATGAGTGCCCTCATGAGTGGCGCCTGTATCCTGTTCCTTTTCTGGAGCATCACCCACCTGGTACGCAAACTGATTATCACTGACGAAAACAATATCACCAAAGGACAGCTTATCACAGTGATGGGTAGCGGACTGATCGGTGCACTGGTTTATACATTCAGTGACACATTCTGGTTCTCGGCCGTGGAAGGTGAAGTATATGCCTTCTCCTCCCTGTTTACCGCTGTTGTTTTCTGGTTGATTCTGAAATGGGAAGACGTAGCCGACCAGCCGCACAGCGACCGTTGGATTATCCTCATTGCCTATCTGACCGGATTGAGTATCGGTGTGCACTTATTGAACTTGCTTTGTCTGCCTGCCATCGTATTGGTATACTACTACAAAAAAACGCCGAATGCTACCGCCAAAGGTTCGTTAATAGCGCTATTAGGTTCAATGGTGCTCGTTGCAGCCGTGCTTTACGGCATCGTACCGGGTATCGTGAAAGTAGGCGGCTGGTTTGAACTGTTGTTCGTCAACGGACTCGGAATGTCATTCAATTCGGGCGTAGTGGTTTATATCATTCTGCTTGCGGCCGCTCTGATCTGGGGTGTATACGAAAGTTACACCGAAAAGAACAAAGCGCGCATGGCTATCTCCTTTATCCTGACGATCGCTTTGCTGGGTATCCCATTCTACGGACACGGAGCCAGCAGTATCATCATCGGTATTTTGGTTATTGCCGCACTGGGACTTTATCTTGCTCCGAGTGTACAGGCTAAAATCAAAGAGAGATGGCGTATCACCGCCCGCACCATGAACACAGCCTTGCTGTGCACCATGATGATCGTAATCGGGTATTCTTCTTACGCACTGATCGTTATCCGTTCTACTGCCAACACTCCGATGGACCAAAACTCACCGGAGGATATATTCACCCTAGGCGAATACCTCGGCCGTGAACAATACGGAACCCGTCCGCTCTTCTACGGTCCTGCTTTCTCTTCGAAAGTGGCACTCGACGTAAAAGACGGCTATTGTATTCCGCGCCAGTCGGAAGCAGGAAGCAAGTTTGTCCGCAAGGAAAAGACTTCTCCCGACGAAAAAGACTCTTATATCGAACTTCCCGGACGTGTGGAATACGAATATGCACAGAATATGTTTTTCCCGCGTATGTACAGCTCGTCACACGCACCACTCTACAAGCAATGGGTAGACATCAAAGGACACGACGTTCCTTACGACCAATGCGGAGAAATGGTAATGGTGAACATGCCTAACCAATGGGAAAATATCAAATTCTTCTTCTCCTACCAGTTGAACTTCATGTACTGGCGTTATTTCATGTGGAACTTTGCCGGACGGCAGAACGACATACAGGGTAGCGGAGAAATTGAACACGGCAACTGGATCACCGGTATTCCGTTTATCGACAACTTGCTGGTAGGTAATCAGGACCTGCTTCCGCAGGATCTCAAAAACAATAAAGGACACAATGTATTCTACTGTCTGCCGCTGATTCTCGGCTTAATCGGACTCTTCTGGCAGGCTTATCATAGCCAGCGGGGTATCCAGCAATTCTGGGTGGTCTTCTTCCTGTTCTTCATGACAGGTATCGCTATCGTGCTCTACCTCAACCAAACCCCTGCACAGCCCCGTGAACGAGATTACGCGTATGCCGGTTCGTTCTACGCCTTTGCCATCTGGGTAGGTATGGGAGTGGCAGGTATCATCCGTATGCTGCGAGAATACTGTAAGATGCAGGAACTTCCGGCAGCTGTACTGGCTTCAGTACTCTGTTTGTTCATCCCCATCCAGATGGCGGGACAGACCTGGGATGACCACGACCGTAGCGGACGCTTCGTTGCCCGCGACTTCGGACAGAACTACCTAATGACCTTACAGGAAAAAGGAAATCCGATTATCTATACCAATGGTGATAACGATACTTTCCCATTGTGGTACAACCAGGAAACGGAAGGCTTCCGTACAGATGCCCGCACCTGTAACCTAAGTTACTTGCAAACAGACTGGTATATCGACCAAATGAAACGTCCGGCCTACGATTCCCCGTCGCTTCCTATCACTTGGGACCGTGTGGAATATGTGGAAGGACAAAATGAATATATCCCTATCCGTACGGAAATGAAGGCCTTTATCGACAGCTATTTCAAGCAAGCAAACGAACTGGCTGCACAGGGAGACACTACCATATTATCACTCGTTCACTCCATTTTCGGTGAGAATCCATACGAATTGAAGGAAATCATCAACCGTTGGATGCTCGGTAAGAACGACCAGTTGAAAGAGCTTCTCAAAAAGACTGGAAAAGATATCCAACTGCCACTTATCCCTACGGACAGCATCGTAATGAAGGTGGACAAAGAAGCCGTACGCCGCTCCGGCATGAAGATACCGGAAGCTCTGGGCGACTCTATCCCCGAATACATGACAATCACCCTTAGAGACGCCAACGGCAACCCGAAACGCGCCCTCTACAAGAGTGAACTGATGATGCTCGAAATGCTTGCCAATGCCAACTGGGAACGTCCTATCTATATGGCAATCACCGTAGGAAGCGAAAACCATCTGGGTATGGGCAACCACTTTATGCAGGAAGGTCTTGCCTATCGTTTCACACCGTTCGATACGGACAAACTGGACAGCAAGATTGACAGCGAAAAGATGTATGACAACCTGATGAACAAGTTCAAGTTCGGCGGTATCGACAAACCGGGTATCTATATCGACGAGAACGTGATGCGTATGTGCTACACGCACCGCCGTATCTTCACGCAACTCGTAGGCCAGCTTATCAAAGAAGGCAAGAAGGATAAGGCACTCGCCGCACTCGACTACGCCGAAAAGATAATTCCGTCATACAACGTACCGTACGACTGGGCAAATGGCGCCTTCCAAATGGCAGAATCTTATTACCAACTGGGACAGAACGAGAAAGCCAACAAGATCATCGACGAGCTTGCCAACAAATCGCTCGAATACATGATCTGGTATCTTAGCCTGAACGATAACCAGCTTGCCATCGCCGGCGAAAACTTCGTGTACAACGCCAGCTTGCTTGACGCCGAAGTCCGCTTAATGGAAAAATACAAATCAGAAGAACTCGCGAAACATTACTCCACGCAACTCGACCAACTTTATAACGAGTACGTGACAAGAATGAAAGGGAAATAAATAGTAAGTATTAAGTATCAGGTATTAAGTATTACCATAGGCTTCCGACATGTTTTCCGCATGGATAATACTTAATACTTATTACTTAATACTTGTTTAACACAGACTCTCATGTTTATAGAACAACCACCTTGGCTTTTCCGGGCGTTGTATCCACAAGCTATCTTCCGGATGGATCCGAATGAACGGGCAGTCTATCTGACTTTTGACGACGGTCCCATCCCTGAAGTAACTCCCTGGGTACTGGAAGTATTGGAAAAGCATCATATTAAAGCTACCTTCTTTATGGTAGGCGACAATATACGCAAGCACCCGGATGAATACCGGATGGTGGTAGAACACGGACACCGCATCGGTAACCATACCTTCAACCACATCCGTGGATTTGAATATTCTAATCCGGATTACCTCGCAAACGCCAGAAAGGTAGACGAAATTATCCATTCCGATCTCTTCCGTCCGCCACACGGACACATGGGGTTCCGGCAGTATTATACCTTGCGCTATCATTACCGCATTATCATGTGGGATCTCGTAACTCGTGATTATAGTAAACGGATGCGCCCGGAACAGGTATTGAACAATGTGAAGCGCTATGCACGCAACGGTTCCATCATCACTTTCCATGATTCGCTGAAGTCTTGGAATAACGGTAACCTGCAATATGCACTTCCTCGTGCCATTGAATTCCTGAAAGAGGAAGGGTATGAGTTCAAGATGTTATAGAAACAACCTTTGAGAAAACAGGAACTTCGAAAAGAACAGAGATTTTTGAAAAAAAGTCTCCAATGAGCCCAAAAGCTCCCTGATAAGAAGATAAAAATATAAGCCGAGGTCTTGCGCCCCGGCTTTTGTTGTTTAAGGCCTGTTTCGTGCCCGAAATTGGGAGATCACTCCTCTTTCTTATAAGATGTCAGTACAAGCGCATTTCGCCCGGCAAAGGGAAAAAAGAGGGCAAAATAACCGGTATTCAAAAAGTTTCTGATTCACATTACCCTTTCCATCCGTATTTTTTTATACATTTGCAACGGTCTCTTCCGCAGAAAGCCTCCGGGTGGCGAGGGAGAGATGTTTATATTGAGAAGACGTTTACAAGCGTTTGTCATTTATGTTCAAAACTTCGCAAACTTTGACCTATCGGAATGACTAACAGCAACAAAGACGTCCTCCTGATGTGTATTTATATACATCCGTGCCTCACTTTGATAAACAAAGGGGGGCTACGGGTGTTGTACATATCGGCGTGGGCTTTCTGCGTTGTTCGTTCCCGATAATTGGCATTGCGAAGGCCTTGAACATGGAACGGACGAAGGTGAGAGATTCCCACGCCTTTTCTATATATTCCTGTCAACAATAGATTGAATTGTCCGCCCAACGGGAATCCGGGGGACACACATAAGCAGAATAGGCACATGATTCATGCGGGACAACTTATTGAACGCACGCTTCACGAACAGGGACGCACCGTCACCTGGTTCGCTACCCAACTATGCTGCACACGCCCCAATGTTTACAAGATATTTCGGAAAGAGAATATCGACATCCACCTGCTCTGGCGCATCTCCTACATCCTCGGCCACGATTTCTTCCGTGATCTGTCCGACAGCATCAACACCGGAAGCTTCCCCAGTGTATCCAAATAGGATACAATTTCGTATCGTTCTTGGAACTATGTTTTCACCCAGTAGTATACTCCTTTCGCATACCTTTGCAGGCATATTAACATATAATCACAAAAGGACATGAAAACGAAAAAACTATTTCTGATTATTGCTCTGGTTGTCGGTTGTGCCGTCGGAGCCCATGCGCAAAAGACGGTCTTCAAGTTTCGCGACGCACAGGCACGTGCAGGTGATGCAGTTACTGAAGTTTGTGTCAAACCTACAGTTGTCGAGGTGAAAATACTGGAAGATAAGGGACGGATCAAGGATGAATGGACACTAAGCAAAGAGGAAGTGGAAATCGCCATGAAAGGAGAACTCGACAACATCCGTGCATGGGGGACGTATCTGTCCACCATCAAATACAACTGCGATGTCATCATGGGAGCCACTTTCAAAGTGGAAGATAATGAGAAAACAGGGGGATACACAGTCACAGTAGTAGGTTATCCCGGCATCTTCGTCAACTGGCATCCGGCCACAAAAGAGGATTATGAATGGATACGTCTGCAAAAGTTATCACCCACAGATGGAAAAAGCCAGATAGCGCCCGTCGTTAAGAATAAGAATTAATCACTAAAATATCAATAACAATGAAAAAAGTACTATCAATGGTTGCCGCACTCTTATTGTGTGTAGGAACTCAAGCGCAAATCGTATCATCCAGAAGCGCAATCGTCAAAACAGAGAAGCAAGCCAGCAGCACACAATGGTTCTTACGTGCAGGTTTGAATATCATGAATTTCTCCGGTGACGGGGCCGAAGGAGCTGATTCAAACATCGGATATAACGCAACATTTGGTTATCAGAAGCCTTTAGGCGGTACAGGAGGATACTGGGGGATGGAGTTTGGACTTGGCTCCCGTGGTTTCAAAGTGGACGACACGAAATGTATGGCTCACAACATACAATATTCTCCGTTCACATTCGGATGGAAATTTGCTGTAGCGGACAACGTCCGTATCGACCCGCATGTAGGAGTCTTCGCTAGTTACGATTACACAAGCAAAATGAAAGAAGATGGAGAAAGCATCAGTTGGGGTGATTATGCAGATTATATGGAGGTTGACTACAATCATTTTGATGCCGGCATGAATATCGGCGTAGGAGTCTGGTATGACCGTTTCAATCTGGATCTCACCTATCAACGCGGATTTATAGATGCATTCAGCGATGCCGACGGATTCAAAACCAGTAACTTTATGATTCGTCTGGGTATTGCCTTCTAAGGACAACCAAACCTCAATAAACCATATTATTTATTCAGCGTCCACGATCTTTTCTTTTCACAAAAAGGGCCGTGGATGCTGTTTTCTTAAAAAGAACGGAATATGATGACCAAACGACAATTTCTGGTAATCTTGTATCTACTGGTAGGAATTATCCCACTGATAGCACAGACCTTCACCGAACAGAAAAAGAGCTATCCTGTCAGTGCAGACGGCAATAAATATGTGGTCAGCGGATTTACCCCTTTCAGCGATATGCAAGACGAAAACATCTACGCTAATGCACTGCTATGGATCGTCAAGAATGTCTGTCCACAGTTACGGGAAGGAATAGCGGAGGTCAACGTACCGGCTAAAAACTTCAGTTGCGATCTGATACTTGCCTCGCAGGCAGACTCAAGCCAAAAGAATACTTACTATTGTAAAGCCCTGTTTCAAGTAAAGGACGGCAAACTGGTTTATTATCTTTCCAATATACGGATAGAGTCATCAGCAGTGATAATGAAAAAAATCACTCCGATGGAGAAGCTACAACCGGACAAGAAAGCATCTCACAAAGAAATCATGGATGATTTCATACAGGTTGAATCGCAAGTATTGAACAAAATGTTCGACTTCATCATAACGAACCAGCTTTCACCGATTACTCATTGGAATGAAATCAACATCAACAAGCCGGTGAAAGGCATGACGGAAGATGAATGTCTACTGGCTTTCGGCAAACCGCAGACTATTCAAGAATCAAATGGAGAAGTGCAATGGATGTATTCCAGCTCGTTCTACCTGTTCTTCAAGAACGGACATGTGGAAACTATTATCAAATAGAGTCTAAAAAACGAATCATCTCAAAATCAAACAATTAAAACAATTTATTATGAAAACAATCTGGAAAGCAAGCGTTTGCATAGTTGCAGTATTACTGTCGTTCAGCATTTATTCCTGTGGCGACGACGACGATGAGACTGTCGGTTCACGCGATTTATTGTTAGGAACATGGAATGGAGTGTATTATCTTTCACAAGAATGGGAAGATGGTGAAAAGGTAAGTGACTCTAAAGAAGATTTTGTAAATGGAACCAACCGTTATTCCATAGAGTTCAAGGAAGACGGTACGTATGTAGAAAAAGATGTCTACAACTCCTCCGGAAGTACTAATTATTATCATGGTACATGGAGCTACTCCGGTAATAAGCTGACTCTCATCGACACTGAAGAGGATAATTACACAGAAGTGTGGACAGTGACCACAATGACAGAAAATGAATTAGTCTATGAACTTCGTGAAAAAGAGAAAGAAGACGGAACAACATACGAATATTACGAACAACACGCTTTTACGAGATAATTCAAAGGCGTTATAACATAAAAACTTTCTTTCTTTTTCAGGAAGATAAAATTAAGCAAAGGTTTCTTTGGTGAAAAGAAACCTTTGCTTAATCTATTGGAAAAGCAATTCAACACATCAATATGCCACTGTCAGCGGTGTGCGCAACTTCTGCGCATATTCAGCCATATATTTATTCCAGGCATCCGGAGTCTTGATAGCAGCCTTATCCCAGGCAGAACCCCAGTAATAAGTATATTCAGAACCCGGCTCATATTCGCTGATAGCTAAAACATGACCGTCGGCCCCGCCACGTTCTTTCTTTTCCTTTTCAGAAAAAAGAACCACTTTCGCTTCTTTCACCTGTGCAGGAAATGCAGCACCGACAAATATCTTGCCGTTTGCACCGCTACGATCTGTTGTAGGATCCACGTAAGTGATATAGCCATTGGCAGCATCTGCCACAGTCGCACCGTCCGGTTCACGCAGAACCAGTCCGGTAGTCACCGGCATTGCTTCTTTCAGATTGGTATATGAAACAATCGTTTTGTTGAGATAAGAACCTGCATCCAGTGAGATTACACGTGTCTCCACTACATTAGAGTCTCCACGAACTACCAGCGGATTAAATTCCAGCTTCACCGTGAAACGCAGCGGGCCATTATCAAGAATTTCCTGTGTACGATAGCAGTAAGGATAGATAATAGTGTCACCTGCCATCAGAGCAGCAACACCGGCACCCAACGTAGGTCCTACGGCATAGCAATCCATGCCATATCCATGATCGATATGGTAAGAGATAGCTTTTTGTAGTTCGGAGGCAGCTTTAGGATCTGTCTTTTTCAATTCAGCTATCTTGGCACGCTTTTCAGGATTCAGTTCTTCCGCATACAGAGATTCCAGAATCGGTTCCGTTGTGTTGTACTTCGTGAAAAGGTCGTAGCCGAAACCACGCTCTCCGCGTGCTTGCAAGGCAGGGCCATACGCACGGAATCCGCCAAGATCATTCTCCCAGGCAACGTCGTCCAGACGTTCGGGATAATATTTACCGCAAGCAACGACATCGAAAGGTGCCGGTGTACCCGGTTGAATAGTGTAAACAGCCGTTCCGTTCGCTGCTACCGTAGCGGGGAAAACAACCTTTTCGTCATACGTCACCTGGTAAGGCACTTGCTGACCGTCAACATCAAGCACTACAATCTGCGCTGTATCTGCCAGTTTCAACTTGGCAACAACATCGCTCATCGGCACTTCAACCATCTCTCCCACCCGTTCAAGAGCCAACGGATTGGTCACTGTGATTGTCATTGACTGTTTACTGTCGGCACAGGAAGCAAACCCTATCAAGACTACAGCGAACAGAATTAATATCTTTTTCATAATTAGTCTACATTGAATGAATAATATATACTTTGCAAATAGAGGCTATTATATCCGCATCTGTTGGATATATAGATCCAACGCATCAGCTATATATATCCAACGTGTTGGATATATATGTTCAACACGTTGGGCATATATGTCCAATAAGTCGGTCCTATAGCTCCTGCAAAGGGAATGATAAAAAATAAGGTGACAGATGAAAAGAGGATGCTCTTTGCCATTCTATCACCTTATCGGAATCTCTTCTATCTTACATTATTTCGGCTGTTTTCCGATATAAGCAAGGATACCACCATCTACATAAAGAACGTGGCCGTTGACAGCGTTAGAAGCTTCAGAAGCAAGGAATACAGCAGGACCTGTCAGTTCTTCAGGATCCAACCAACGACCGGCAGGAGTCTTGGCGCAGATGAATGAATCGAATGGGTGACGGCTTCCGTCTGCTTGTTTCTCACGAAGAGGAGCAGTTTGCGGAGTAGCGATGTAACCCGGGCCGATACCGTTACACTGAATGTTGTATTCACCATATTCAGAGCAGATATTGCGAGTCAGCATCTTCAGTCCACCCTTAGCGGCAGCGTAAGCAGATACAGTTTCACGACCCAGTTCGGACATCATAGAGCAGATGTTGATGATCTTACCTGCACGTTTTTCCATCATAGCAGGAAGAACAGCCTTAGCAACGATGAACGGAGCATTCAAGTCGATGTCGATTACACGACGGAAATCAGCAGCATCCATCTCGTGCATAGGAACACGACGGATAATACCTGCATTATTTACAAGGATATCAATTGTACCTACTTCTTTGGCAATCGTAGCCACCATAGCCTGAACAGCCGGTTCGTCTGTCACGTCGCATACATAACCGTGAGCTTTGATACCTTTTTCTGCATAAGCTGCCATTCCTTTGTCTACCGACTCTTGATTAATGTCGTTAAAACAAACTTTAGCGCCTTGTTCTGCGAATGCAGAAGCAATAGCAAAACCGATACCATAAGAAGCACCTGTAACGAGCGCTACTTTACCTTCCAAAGAAAAATTCAAATACTGATTCATAATTCTTTTTATTATTAAATTAGGAAAACTATTGGATTTGTTATTTCAAATCTGTAATCAACGAGAAGTCCTGATCGCCATAGTCGAGGTTCTCACCACCCATTCCCCAGATAAAGGTATAGTTGTGGGTAGCAGCAGCCGAGTGGATAGACCATTCGGGCGAAAGAACAGCCTGATCGCCTTTCATCCATACGTGACGTGTTTCGCCTACCTCACCCATAAAATGGCAGATAGCATGATCTTCGGGAATCTCGAAATAGAAGTAGGCTTCCATACGACGGCTGTGTACGTGGGCCGGCATCGTATTCCATACACTTCCCGGAGCCAGTTCCGTCATACCCATCTGCAACTGGCAGGTGGGCAACACCTGATTCACCAGCATCTTATTGATATTACGGTGGTTGGAGCCTTCCAAAGAACCCATTTCAGCTACTACGGCATCGGCTTTCGTCACCTTACGGTCGGGATAATTGCGATGTGCAGTCAGTGAGTTGAAGTAGAATTTGGCAGGATGAGCAGCGTCCTTGCTTTCGAAAGTCACTTCACGGTCGCCCGAACCCAGATAAAGAGCTTCTTTATAATCCAGTTCGAAGGTTGCGTCGCCCGCTTTCACAATACCGGGACCGCCGACATTGTAAATACCCATCTCGCGACGGGTGAGGAAGAACGGAGCTTTCAGCGGATCGATTGCTTCAAGCGTCAGCACCTCTCCTACCGGCAGCGCACCACCTACCACCATACGGTCGTACATGGAATATACCATATTTACTTCATTGGGGACAAATATCTTTTCAATTAAGAAATCTCTGCGGATTCTTGTAGTATCATAACTTTTTGCATCTTCAGGATGCGCAGCATAGCGAATTTCATAGTTCGTTTTCATACCTTATTTATTTATAG